>Ga0247780_1000132_pt1 | contig 71236 bp, 83 predicted proteins | sample UWRJL079202R5_FD_179927 | JGI IMG/M metagenome (GOLD analysis project Ga0247780, IMG submission 179927) | Plant litter microbial communities from Arlington Agricultural Research Station in Wisconsin, United States - UWRJ-L079-202R-5 | ecosystem: Environmental > Terrestrial > Plant litter >...
AGTGAACACCCCCAAAGACATCTCAGTTTATCAACCCCCGCGCGCCCCCTTCCCCTCCCCAAAGGGTGAACCCACCTCACACCCCCCCATCTCAAGCGAGCAGTAAACGATCAGTCGGATGGTGTAGTTGGTTATAACGTCAATCTAACACACTGAAGGTCCCCAGATCGAGCCTGGGTTCGATCATCCCATGGACTCCCGGTTTCTCCCACGAGTCGCTACTCTCTTTTTGTTCCCTCCTATTCTATTTTTGCTCCCTTTGTGGATGTGGTGGTGGATGTGGTGGTGGATGTGGTGGTGGATGTGATGTGGCACCCCTATTCCACTGACCAACCCCCTGTGTACCCCCTATCCCTATCCACAACCAACGCACTCACACGACATACATACCAACCCGACTGACCTTCCTACCTACCATCACATACTTTTACCACCACAGACGACAGCAACCAGAGCCGCCGCACAAACCACACGGGAGTGAAGCGGGAGCTTATCTACACCACCACCACCACCACCACCACCGCCGCCGGCAACCAGCACAGCCCAGTTGCCATCGCCGGATAGTCGGATATTAAAAGCACTCTCCCCTCGGCTCCTTAGCCGGACCCTCACCCCAAATGCCCACTCGCCTACCCGCGGGCCGCATGCCCTATCGCTCGCCCCCCACCTTCCACCGGTCGCCTACGCTTCACTGATGCACATCCAGCACCGAGTTTTATGTTGCGGCCTTTTGTTTTGCCAGCAGTGTAAACAATACCCGAGATAAGACGGTTGTTTTACAATAGATACCTGCCCAACGCCAAGACTGTTCAAGACTTCGCCTTAAAGTCCCTTGGCAATATCGGGTGGACATCGAGATCCACCCCAAGAAGCTTTGCTTCCAGCTACCCACGCAGCCAAGGGACGGATTTCCGTCTCGCCCCTTGGCGTTCCAGAGCCGCCGATGCTTGTGTCGAGACTTGCGTTGTCAGAGGCCCTGATTACATAGAGTTAGGCAGCCCGTTAGAGAGTGTACTGTGATCTTGATTACTTTGTAATAGGCTTTGATTGCATTGAAGTGAGCCTACGTAGCCCAAGCTGCGTGAAGGTTTCTCTATCACACCTATTCACTCGGAGCCGAGACCCTTTCTCCTGGCCAGATCCTTCGTACCCTCCCGTCTCCCCGGGACCTGGTTATCCCGTCCAGTATCTTATAACAATACTTTTGGTTTTGAGTTTCCAAAAACACGCAAAAAAAAAACATCCAAGAGAGAATTGGCCCTTCTCTCTTTCGCTGAGGCCCCAGATAGCAATAGTAGTTCATCAGCCTTCATGCAAAAACCATGTCAATCCGAACACATGGTTACCCCCCAAAAAACAAGTCTCCTCCCCTGAACGCCGTCGCAACAAGTCGGGGAGCCAACAGCCAAATGACCCCTTGCTGTTTCCCCAGCAGAGCTCCCGACAGCGCTGTATATCCTGACATGATGATAATGGTTGCAACTGACAAAGGGAAGTATTTGGCAACGTGCAATGTATGGGCAGAGGGTGTGGCGGGTATGTCGAAGTCGGTAAAGAAGATATATGACGCCGAGTCTATGCTGCTCAGGGGGGAATGTAGAGCGTAAAATTAAATAGCGGTGGAATTATTCATCCAAATATTGCAATCGGATCCGATGCGGTGGGCCGTTTGTAGTTGATATATAAATCGGCGTGTAGACCTCTGCGGTCCATCTGTCGTCCGTGACGCACTTCACCGTGTCACGACAACATAGTCGCATAGGTGTCGCTAGCCGAGCGAGTACGGTGGGTATCTTGCTGCACGGGGGCAGCGGTTCCGTGGCTCGATGGCTAGACATCCACCTCTGGTCAAACAGGACGAGTTCGATAAGGGCCGACTGAGTGATATGCTCGTTCAGGGAAAAGGAGGCCCCTGGTTCGATGGCGGAAACTGCTGGTTCCACTGGCCGTTTTCTCCGCGAGCAGCAACCCACTCCGCGTTTCCACTCTGGCGGGTGGGCAGGTCGGCAGAGACCGGCATCTTAGTGTCGTCGCTCGATCCGGGCCTACGCCTGCTCGAGCTACTTCCGCTGGGGCCAGCGTTGGTCACGCCCGGCACGAGTTCGGTGACGGCCTGTGTGATGGATGCAACCACGTATGTGCGGAGTTCGCGGTCTTCTCTCGAGTCCTCCTTCTCGAGCTGGAATCGTCGATCCTTGGCCATATCGGCTCGGCGAAGGTGCTTGATCTCCTGTAGAATGTAGAGAAGCACCTCTTCGGGGCACCGGTTGCGCTCGTTATAGTGCTCGGCCTTTCGTACGTACCGGCGGGTAACATCAGTGGCACCGTCGATCGAAAACGCGATGCAGTAGGACATCTTCTTGCCCCAACCGTCAGTATAGAGCCGGGGGTTGTCCCACGCCTCTTCGCAGGCATCGACATGGACCCAACGTTTCTGGTGATCCGAGTACACCTCGGTCCAGACATGATCCTCAGCGTTCCATACCCATCGTACGCGGCCACCAACAGCTCGGCAGAGCATGCTGAAGCAGTTGGCCCACTCGCCACAGCGACCTCGGCGTGTCTGCAACAAGCGCCAGACGTCGCTATATCGCGGAAAGCGCTCATAGGCCCCGCAGCTCACGCTCGAGCAACGGTAGAGTTCAACTCGCAAGGCCCCACACGCATTCTCTTCGGGCGTCGGGGCTGTCATACCCTGGGCAATGGTGGGTGACAAGCACACCGGACATGGGGGATTGTTAACCCATGTGAAGAAAGTCCTCTTGAACCACCTACAATTGACCAGTTAGTAAATGATCCTGTCAAGTGACGCAAGATGCCACGGGTTCCACGGCGAGAACATACCTCAGTAATGCCCTGATAACGCAATCTTGATATCCCCATTCGGGCTTCCGCCCGTCACCCATGCTCTCGGCCTGTGCTTGCAAAACTTGGGTTTCTTCCTCGGCCTCGCCGTAAATCCTATCAAGAGGAATCACTTGCAGAGCCTCGTCGAGCAGACCGGGATTCTCGAATTTAGTCGGTGTCGCGGAGAGTGATAGAAGCATGCTTCTGAACTTATGGGACTCGCGGTCGGTGGATACCGGTGGTGTTGGGATCTTGGGGAGATTGCGAACCATCGAATAAGAGGGGAGCGCTAAGGAGCTGCCTGAGCCATGCGAGGTGGATGGCCGGCCAGAGCCAGATGCGGTTGATAGCGGGCGCAGATTGTTCGATGATGCCCTCTCTCTGGGTGAAGGTGATCCCTGGCGTGATCGCGACTCGAGTTCACCGATGCGCTTCGTTCGTAATAATTGTTCAAATCGTAACCTCAAATCATGTGCCCATTCCTCGCCGTACTGGTCTTGGCTAGGCGGGCCATTTCCCCCATCGCTCGCCATGGTGTCGCAGTGGATCGTCGGTAGATGCGGATGCCGCTCACGAAATCTTGTTGTTAGGATGATGGGATGTCGATTATTTTAGGTCCCGGGTTAAGGGGTGGCGTCGCTGGCTTCTAACCGACGTCGTCGGCGACGTCAGCAACTCGCAATCGTAAAGTCGGATGGGTCGAGTGTCGCCAGCGTGAGGTGAATGACGGTGTTGAGCGCCCGCCTCTCGATCAATGCCGCTTAAATTGGCTGGCGTTTGAGTCTCCTTTTCCCGGCGGTCGCTGTCGTGAAGGGGGGATTTTTGTTCTCCCTCGAGCGCTATGCGAGCCACGTCTTGGTCGCCTAATTACGAATTGCCGCCAAAGCGCAACGTTGCTTGTCTCGTGATGTCGTCGCACGACCGCTGCTCTACGGTCTCGTCAATAAGGCGCGCCGCGATGAGGCAGGAAAACGTCGCTGTTGGCGAAGCAGGCGCCGCTGCCGTATGAACGAGCGGATACGGTCCGTGATGGGTTGGCTGGTGGAGGTGGATGTGTAGGTCGGACCTCGCAGGCGAGATGGGCAGGCAGGGTAGTAGAGGTCAGACAGGCGGAGGGGACCGGAGGACCAGGGGGATAAAGCTGAACATTGGGGGTGCAAGGTTTCAGGGAGAGCCGACCAAAAGCCAAGGGCCGGAGGGGTGCAGAGGCGAGCATACGTATGGCCCTCTTAACGGCACACTCCCAGGGGTTGCGTGGCAGGACATGCACCGTCTCAACAGCAGGTGAGCAATGCTCAGCCAAGTTTGATAGGTGACTGCCTGCTGCGTACGCCCCCAGCCGGCTCGCCGAGTCTCTCCGCGCTGCACGTGGTCGGCGACGTCTTCCTCGCCACTTCTCCACGGCGTTCGTTCCTTCTCTTGGGAGCAATCCTAGGACCTCTATGAGGTTCGCAATAGTCTACGCAACGGGCGAGTTATCGACAGCCAGGTCGCTTTCGATCCAAGGGGGGCGTGGTAGCAACGGGCGGACGATTTGCGCTAGAGGAGGGGCGACGCACAGAGAGCACCTTGGGAGGGAACGCGCGTCCACTTCAATTTGGGTCAAGGCCGGGCCAATCAGCGCACGCCTCGGGTCCCTCCGCCTCAAATGGGGTCTCACGCAACGAAGCTGGAGTCCGTTGCTTCGTCACTGCATTCAGTCCGCTGCATCACGGTACGGATTACTTCCTTTTGGTTATCGGCTGGAGATCATAGAAAGACGGCCGATTCCTATCTCGCAGGTCTCACTTGGCGCACCGGGTCCGCATCCGCGGCATCTGGCGGCCACTCGACGTGGCTGGCAGGAGATATTCGTGAGGTCGACGTCGGCTGGGGGCAGGAACCTACACTAGACAATTGCGACGGGTTGTCTAATTCGGGGTGTCTTGGTGGGCAGAACAGAATGTGGGTCAGCGATGACGAGGCATGGGCTTCTGTTCTGGGCGTCGAAACAGCAGCCAGTGTCAATCGTCCTGGGACGTTTGTGGCACTGGTGGTGTGGCTGAAGCAATGTCGTTGCGGGTAGGTACCCTTGTTCTCTTGGCGGGCCCCCTGCACTGCCGCGCTGCCTCGCTGCCTCGAGTCCGGGACGAGTCGTTCCCCGCTGGCGGCCTGTGGTATCTAGTTTCTCCCCTCCCTCAACGTCGATGGCGTCTGTGTATAGCATCTGCGAGCGATGGCTGTGGGTTGCGGCATTTCGGCGGCAGTCAAGATCTGGGTCCCGACAGAGAGCCCCTGGCCCAAGAAGACGGGTTGTTATCGATTGGTCTTGTCTATATTCACTGCCGGTTTCCAGGTCCCAATGTCCCAATTGGCCGGGCGTTGAAACAGCCATGGGGAGACTCCAGGAACATCAGGCAAAAGGCATATGAACAACTCAGCCTCGCTTGCTGGCCGGGCCCCTGCGGGCGAATTGCGAACAGGAACCGGGGACACTCTCGCCATGCATACGTATCTCGATCTTCCCTCTTAGCACAGTGTGAGATTTTCCGACTCACGGTTCCCCGAGCGAGCACTATACTGCGCCGGCCGCCTTGCGGTCACAGAGTCACGGCCCCTAATCTTGGGAATCGACATTGTGTTGCCAGTATCAGGTGCTACATTGATCCTGTCTGAAGGAGTCGTGGAGTCTTCGCAAGGTGAGTGACGACTCGGAGGCGAACTAGCAAATTCGACACTCAAATCTTCAGACGCCAGGGCCCACGTCGAGGCGTTGCGTAGTCCTCGAAGCCTGGGCTCGGAGAAGGAACTGTCAGACTTTTTGAGCGGAAGTTCAAGACCTTCCCGATGCAGTCCCCCATGACTAGGACAGTGTGGATAACGAATTACTTTTCCGTGGCGTTGGGGTGGTTGATCTGGTCAACGATTACGCGGCGTCTGGGATCCAGTAGGATCCGGTCGCTGCCATTGCGCGTTTCCCGTCAATCGCCAGCCAATTAGGCTCCACTCTTAACGTCGATCCACGTCTCTACCGCTGCACGTCACCCATACGCACTGGCGACCACTTCTAATGCCTTTAATTAACGTCTGAATGGCCTCTCGCCGAGCCTGGTGAATGGCCTCGAGGCTCAGGTTTATTGATTTATGGTCTTGGCACTCTACGCCCCTTTCATCAACTCTGCCGGAGGCGCACGTGTTGCACTTCCCACCGCTTGGTTTCTCAACAGAACTCTCCGTCTTGGTCAACTGTCTGCGGTCCGCCAAGGGCGGTGTTCGTGCCGATATTCGACGGGTCGGATGGATGTGCCGAAATCTTTCAACCCCTTATCTCACGTTTAGGATAGGGGATAAGTCGTCAGGAGCAGTTGCTCAACGATAACGCAAACAAGCATCCTGTCGAGCTCTGTTGGTCGATGGTGACGGGAGTGAGGGTTGTTTGGCCCGGACTAAGGATATCCCAATCCCAGGTCCGGCATCCTTCACCACCCGGAAACCCTTCCTCCACTGTGGCAATCCGGCCATCCCGACGATCCATCAGCAACCATCCCATACTCCGCTACGCCCATCCTTTTCACAAACACTGAAATGGGATATTGGTCCCTATCCTAGTCTCCCCATTGTCCTCTAGCAACAACTCCCTTTCCCCTTTACTCCAGAGACAATTATCGAAGATCTATGATCAGCCCGCCACTACCAACCCGCGTACGCAGGAAACCGCTAACCCGGGTCGTCCCCCTCGCCCCCACCCCGAAAGCACCCAAGAAACACCTCGGTGGCGGTAGAAACCCGCCTCCGAGAGAAGAGAAGAAAAAGGGGGGGCACATACCTTGACGCGCGTCTCCCGTTTCCCAAGAAAAAAACCCACACTCACGTCCTCCCCTGGACCCTACCAACCTAGCGAGGTAGCTACATCCACGGGGGGGCTTTCAACACTATAGGCTCTTTCCCCGGTCTCGCCTACCGACCGACCACCGTAGCTACTGCCGTGGACATGACCAGTATGCTTCCATGCAACCCTACGGTGACGGGAGATGCTTTGTTTGTCCGAACCCATCCTACTGTGTATCTTTTTAGTTGTCCCTGCACCGTGCAAAAATGCCATGGAGAAATCCTCACGCTGCCGCGCGTGAGAACGGCAAGGCCAGGTTCATTACATCGCAGGCCTTACTCACATTGTGAGAGGCCTCGAATACATCGTATATTGGCCGTTCGAGGATGGACTAAGGACTCTGGGAATGTGGTACGGCCTGCAACATCAAAGCCCATGGCTCTAGGGCCTTGGGAACACAAATATGGCGGTTCATCAGTCATGCAAGCCCTATGGATGTTGGCCATAACCCAATCTCCTAAAGAATGGAGAAAGCAGGCTATGGTTGTTGTCAAAGGGAACGACGGTGCTTTCTTCCATCCAAAACTCACGAAAATGGATGTATCCACGGACAATGAACCGCAAGGACACAACCCATAATTTGATCAATGTTGATGTACAATGGATATCCGGACAGCACTAAGCTCATCGAATTACACGATGAGTACCGTAAGTAAATATAACCGATCTTCTGGACCTGAACACCCTATCCGCCTCGACGACGCTTCCATGCATTGGACATGTATCGATAGCGGGGCGCTCTCCTTAACCAACCGAAGGCTTAGGGGGCATATCCGAGCCCGCATCCTCGGCCGAATACAAAATCCCTCGCTGTGGGCGAGAAAGGGGTGGCAGGCCACACCTCACTAATTTCAGCAGGACTGTCGTAAGCTCAACTAACCAAGCTTAGCTTACCGCCGATGTGCATCACCGCTCATCTCTCCCACTCGCCGTCGGCAAGATAGCGTGTGGGAAGGTCTAGCTCCCAAGTAGGGCGTTCGATGAGGGCCACCTCGAGAGGAGGAAGTGTATCCACTGCAGCATCCCCCTTGGCGTTCCGCTTCTTCTTTTCCTTGAGTGGCTTGCTCGCGAGGGGTACAATGCCCAATATGGGCCGGTACTGGTATGTGTGCCACGACTTGGGCTTCGATGTTTCTTTTCCGGCTTCGTCCCCATTGGTCGCTTGATCGTCTCTCAAGCGTTGGAGCTCACCACCGTCTGTGTCGTCGTCGTCATCCTCGTACGCGCTACTCGCGCCAGCACTCTTCTGGTCGTCCATATCGACGTCCATGTATTCAGTGCCATCGGGTCCAGCTGCCGCCTTGATCTGTTGAGGGGCGAGAGAGTGCTCCTTGTTAATCTTTCCTCCAGCTCCGGAGTCTGGGCCGTTGCGCTTCCGCTTAGTCCCCTTCTTTAGGCCATCTTTACCTATGTCTGTAGGTTCTGGTAGATCCTGGGACAGGTCTAGCATGAAAAGGGATGAGGATCCGTACACCCAAGCCCTCGGCCCCTGCCACAAAACTCCCTTGATAATGTCTCGCGTGATGCGGAATTGCTCAGGGAGCTTACTGGATGGGTTCCGGCGGGACCAGTCCGACAGAGTACCACGGAGAGGGTTGAAAATGAGAAGTTCTTTTAATGCGGTGATGACCACAAGGGTATAGTCACCATCATCCTCATGGTGACCTGGGGAAAAGGTCAAGACAACAGGAGCGGTCTCCAACTTCGGAAGAAGTTTACCCTTTGGGTTGGGGTACCATTGGCTCTGGGTCTCTTCCTCATTGTCTTCTGACGATTCGCTTGATGAATCGTCCGAGGACGCGTTCGACTTGTCGTCATCAGCCGCGTCGCCTGTACCGTTCTGAAGCTCACTAGGGGCACATAGAACCCACGTGTCGATGTAGCCGGCTAAGTCGGTAACGCTGAGCATCTTGCTGTCCGGGGAAAATGCTACCTGTGAGACTTTCCTGTCGTACGATCCGAGGCCCCCGAGGAGAAGATGCTTGGGAACATCTCGTCGAATCCGGCGCAACTTCCGTGGACGTGAGATTGTGTATGCGGGGCCGGCCTCGAGTTCCGTTGTTGTAATGCGGGCAGTCATGATCTTTGTTCCTTCCTCGACCCAAAATACCCAATGATTATCTGGTGAAATCTCGACCTTGGTGGCGCCATAGGTCGCTCCCGTGACCTCGACCTTCTGGATATGTATATGGCCCGCTCCCGATCCGTGGTAGTGGAGCTGGAATGCCTTTACCTCTGTAGCAGTCGAGGCCAGAAGCAGGGTTCCGTCTGGGCTAATAGCCGCAGAGGTGATGTTGGACTCCCCCTGAACTTGGATCTGGGCGATGAGCTTTCTGTTCTTACGAATATCTGCACCAGTCGTTTCACCGTCCAAAAGTCGCCTGGCAGGATGAAGCAGATGCCAGATACGAATCTCATTGCCCCACCAGCTGAGTACCAGACGCGCTTTAGGGGCGCTCTGGAGATTGGTTTGCTGAGGAAGGTGAGAAAGTACTCGGTGGAACTCTTTGCCCGCCGATCGAAAGGGGTAAACCACCGGGCTGGTATCGGGCCCTAGACGCAAGTTAGCGGCGACCTCGTCAGCAAGTTCATAGCGACTAACCTCCTGAAACAACAACGCTCATTCCCTTTCCTTCGAATGACGCCATTGCCTTGACATCGTGGGTGTGATACCTCCGATGGAACACCTTCGACCACCTTCCGGCGTGCCCTGCCCTTGGCTCGTAAAGAACCGTCCGTCTATCCATGCCACCGGAGACAATCTGGGAACCGTCTGCGTTGACAGCCAGGCACAAAACATCTTCTGTATGGCTCTGAATCCGCTGAGCCTGTGTATAAGTCTTGCCATCCCAAATACACACCTGGCCGGTCGAGTCTCCGGAAACAATGTCGCCACGGGGTAGACATTTGACAGACCACACAATGATGCTCTTGGGACCTCCAGGGGCACCTGCTCCCAGGGACATTTGCCTTAGCAGCGTCCCGTTTCTGATATCGTAAACACCGATTGTGCTGTTTGAGCAGCCAACGACGACAACATTACGAGTCTGAAACACAATGCTGACCATCTTGGTGGTTTTGGACGGAGTCCTGATAAGGGATTTGGTGAACTTCAAGTCATCGTCTTCGGTTGAGTAGAGCACCAGGTTGCCGTCTACTGTGCCTGCGACGAGTTTCCTGACACTGGGCAGCACAACCCCGTTCTTGCCAAGCACTGGGGGTTGCGCCCCTAGACACCAGATCTCGCCATGCTGTCCACTTGCGTGCTTCTTGGGCTTGGCTTTCTCCAAGTCCCACTCGGTGACTTCAGCAGTGTAGCCGATGCTGAAGAGGCGCGACTTGCCGAGTATGGTTTTGCCGTTGCTCGTTTCCTCGTCGGCGTCGGTGATCCAAACTAGCCCATCGATGCTCCTGCCGTTTCCGCCGGGGATGACAAGCTCCTGGTGCCAGAGGCCATTGAGCGGGTTCCAGATCTCGATGTCGCCATTTGCGCGCCCAATGGCCAGGCGCACCTGAACGTGCTTCAGAAGCTGGGGCTTCGCGGTTGTCGGAAGCGATGAGTGAGAGAATGCGACGGCATTGATAGCAGAGGCGGGATAAGGCACAAAGCGGCACCTGTGGATATCCATGGTTCGTTTTGGCGCTCTGGATTTCAGAACCACCACAAACAATGTCGACGATTTTCAGCCTTCCTAAACTTTTTTTGCCAATTTCTTGCGGCAGGAATTAGGCTGTGGTCCGTGCACCAAACGCTGCGCTACTCGTAAAGAGGCAAGCGACGCTCACCGCCCTGCTGTACAAATAACCCTGCTTATCGCAATCATTGGGTGCCTATTTATTGTGGACTGATTAAGCCAAAGCACCCCGCCTCGAGCCCGCAAACCCCACTTCCGTCATAAGTGAAGCTGGCGGGGGACAGTCGATAGGGAGGAAAGAGCTGGTGAGTAATAAATAATACCGAGCAAGCTGTTCTCCTTGTATCAACACTGATCCTAAGCCGAACTACCTACGGCGAGCGTCCGACTCTCCGGGCCGACTTTGGACAGCTTTCCCCAAAATTTGCATTTTGTCCAAACATCCTTTCGGCTCTTCAAGCCTTGCTTCAGCCTCACTCACGCGCCAAAGTAACCTACCCGGCTGCTTCAATCCACAGGTATGTTTGCGGCCGCACTTTTGGCGACATTGACTTTGCGCGCCGCGTGATTGAATCATATCTTCTTATCCCTTACCATACCGCTAGCTCCTGAAACCAATACTTGCACTTCGTCGCCTCATCGCGCAATCCTACCATTCAGACATAGAGAGCGCAAGTCATTTCCTGCATCATGGATTTCAACAGCTCTTTGCCCTATCCGGAGGGTGTCATCTCCTTTTTGGACACCGACTTGTATAAGCTTACAATGCAATGCGCTGTGTTGAAGTATTACAAAGATGTTCCTGTCACCTACTCATTCACCAACCGAACCCCAGAGAAAAAGCTATCCAGGAAAGCTTTCGTTTGGCTAGAGCAGCAGATCCGCAAGCTTGGAAATATCTCACTCTCTACCGAGGAGTACCAGTACCTTAGTACCCACTGCCCCTATCTGACACCCACCTACCTGGAGTTCCTGAAAGAGTTCCGCCTCCGACCGCGAGAGCAGGTCGCGCTCAAATTCCTCCCATTGAACGAAGACACGGGCGCCGAGACCGACCTCGGAGATGTCGACATCAAGATCAGCGGCGCTTGGGTAGAGACCATTCTCTACGAGATCCCGCTTCTTGCTCTGACATCTGAGGCGTTTTTTAAGTTCATGGACCCAGATTGGACTTACGAAGGGCAGGAGGACAAAGCGTTTGAGAAGGGAATGCGGTTGCTAGAGGCTGGTTGCGTCTTCTCCGAGTTCGGCACCCGGCGTCGTCGGGACTACCACACCCAAGCCCTTGTCTTCCGAGGCCTCACAAAGGCCAGCAAGGAGGCCGAAAAGCGCGGGTTATCCGGGAAGCTCTCCGGGACAAGCAATGTCCACCTTGCGATGCGCTTCAACATTCCGCCAGTTGGCACTGTGGCGCACGAGTGGTTCATGGGCGTTGCTGCTATAACCGGTGACTACAGAGCCGCAACGGAGGAAGCTCTGTCCCGCTGGGTTGGGTGCTTCGGAGAGGGCGTCCTCGGCATTGCCTTGACTGACACTTTTGGAACACCCGAATTTTTGAGGTCATTCAACAAGCCAGTCAGGCAACTGGGAGAACCTGTGCCACATGCCGCGGCCCACCGGAAACCGAGCATCGCCGACTCATTCATATCCGCAGCCACTACACTGGCAAAAACCTTGAAGCCAAATAAGTCTTACGCTGAGGTATTTACCGGTGTCCGACAAGACTCTGGTGATCCGAAAACCTTTGTGAAGCTCATGCGCAACTTCTATGATCAGCAAGGTATCCAAGACAAGAAGGTTATCGTCTTTTCGGACTCACTCAACATTGACCGTTGCCTCGAATACAAGCAGGTCTCGGAGGAAGCTGGATTCCAGCCGACCTTTGGCGTGGGGACATTCTTCACCAATGACTTCATCCATACCAAGACCGGTACAAAGTCGACACCCCTGAACATTGTCATCAAGCTGAGCTCAGCAGCGGGGAGGCCCGCCATCAAGATCAGGTAAAACTCATTTCACCAATATGACATGCGGTTTTCTCGTCGGACTGACGCGAATAACAGTGACAATGCTGGAAAGAACACGGGCAACAAAGAGACTGTCGAGCAGGTCAAGCGTGAGCTGGGGTACGTCGAGAAGGATTGGGAAGAAGGAGATGAATCTGCCCGCTGGGGACGAGAGGGAGATGCTGCAAAAGCATAATCCCACCCTGTGTGTTTTAGGAGTCCATTTCGGGGGTATTTCGCCGCATCCGGAGGCTTGCTGTTCTTTGCCATTCGGTACTGATGTGCATTCGGATGAGAATGGGTGGTTATCTGCTATTTTTGTTGACATGCTTGATAGACAACGCCTAGAGGAACTAATAGTGGCTACACTAGTAAGCGTTGATAATGGATCTTGGTCCCTCTCCAATTCTTTCTCGTTTCGCTACTTGATGGGGGGAGGGTCTCGAAGCAGCCTTCTCGCGTCTTTTACAATATCTAACACAAACCAGCTTCTGCTAATCGCAAGCTAATATCATCTGGACCCAACACAGCGACATCTTCATCAACGCCATATGCCATCGGCACGGGGATCATAATACCACGTATATTGCGAAGGCTCCAGCTGAAAAAAATAAATTGGGTACTCTGCTCCGTGCGAAAATGCGTTTGAGAAGGAAACCTTTACAAACCTCAATTTTAGGTTGCATTCGAATGAGCCATTTGATAATGTAGAAGGACTTCTCGATAAGGGGATACAGTGTGTAGTACCAAAACCCATGGTCTACCTTGACAATAGCAACGTATCTTCCGCACGGGCTTAGAGGGCTGTTTCTTTTGGCCAGAGTCTTCGTACAGCTACGCTTACTCACAGATGGTGGGGGCTTGCAGATCAAAGCTCGGTATAGAGCTTGAGACGGTGACATTTCTGTTGTCATTGCATACACATCGCTGCTGCTATTGTCATACACAAGAACGCTGCTAAAACCGTTGACTCCCTATCCCCGCAATACCCGGGCCTGCCATTCGTAATATCCCCATAACGTAACTAGCCCCATAGCTTCCATCCCTTCCCAACGCCGTAAGCACGCAACCGAACGTTAAAAAAACAAGCGCTTAATGCGCCAAGATGCCGCCATCCAAATTCACAACGCCTCGGGGTATCCCATCGCAACAAAAAATGCAAACCCTCACTCGTCTTCCACCTCTTCATCCCAGGCGTCCTTTTCCTTCCGCAGCAGCTCTGCCATCTCCGCCGGCCGGAAAATGCTGCTCCCCTCGTCGGCAACGCGTGGTACGCGTGCCAGACCTTCGTCGTCGAAGACAGTTCCTATACTCTCGATCCAGCGACGCCGGCGCTCCATAAGCGTCTTGGTAAGGTCTCCTATTCCTGGGCGAGCCATACCAGCAGCACCGGCAGCAGCGCCTGGTGCCGAAGCCGCTGCGGCGCCAGGGCGGGCCTTTTTAGGCTTCTTGCCCATGGTTCGCGTCCGCTTGAGATACGCGGCCTGAACTTGGCTGTCGAGGTCTTCGAGGATGGTCTGGTATTCCTGGTGGGCCATGCGCTCCTTGACAAGATCAGTGAGGCGAGCCTTGCACGCGCCGTTGAGAAGAACTTGCTCGCGCAGGCGGGTCTGGAGTAATCGGAGGCGCGCAGCCACTTCATCATCGTAGTGGCCATCGTAGTCGGCTGCTGTGGCAGGGTCCGGTTGGGGAGTAGCGCCGGGATTTGAAGGGTCGTGGGGAAGTAGAGGGAGGAAGCCGATGTGACGGAGCTCCTGCTTAATGCGCTCGTCGACCTGGGAGTAATCTAGTTTGGGGTGACTAGCCTTCTTCCATGCCTCGCTGTTAGATTCCTGCATGAAAGTCGCTGGTGGGAGAGCTTGCTCTCCGTTAGGGGCGACTGGGGTGCCATTGGTACCGTTGACGCCATTAGCGAGACCATTAGACCCGTTGACCTGAACCTGGCTGCTAGATGCGGCAGGGGTCCCCACAGATGAGTCGAAGCTAAAATCGAATGAGGCGATGCCATTCATCGTAACATCGCCATCACCGTTCACGCCATTGACCGGCTTCTCCTCGACCGGTGGAGCGCGGTGTTCTGGCCGCATAGCCTGCAGTAGCCGCGAGAGTAGCGGGCCAACAGACAACTTGTCTGTTTCAGCAACATCATCGTCCATGTTCTCGATACTACCGCGAGGCTGGTTTGGCTGGAGCTTGTCGCGGCCGGAAGGAGATGAATCAATCGACATGGCGCCATCCTCCTCAGCCCATACCTCGCTATAGTGCTTTTTGCCACGCTTGGGCATGACAAACGGAGTAACGCGATCGCCCCGCTCTCTAAGAAAGGCGAGATCCTCCTCGGTGAAAGGTCTGAAGTAAGGCTCGATGTGTGTGCTGAACGTAGTGAAGTTGATCTGGTTACTTGGCTTGGCGCTGCTGAAATCTTTATCCGGTGGGTCACCGGCGATGAGGTCGGCCAGGTCGCTTTTGGGGTATGTAGCGACCGAGAAGATTTCTCTCATTTCATCTTCCGTCATACCAGGTTTGACAGGTAGGATCTCGTACACGGTCGGATCAGGGAATGTGGACGGGTCCTCGCCAAAGGTGTTAGCTTGCGGTCGAGCTGGAGGCGGAGGCCTTCCATCGTCTGAAGAATCGTCATCATCATCGTTGTCCTCAGCTTTTGTTTTGTCGTCGACATCCATGTTGCTTGGTGTTCGCGGCGCAACAGGTGAGAGCGATGAGCTTGCGGAGTCGTTGTCGCGCGAGAGCTTCCTAGGTTTGTTGCCGTGATCGCGTAGAGGAGATGACCGTTCTGAGAGTATGGTCAGATCAGCAGAAGTTCGCGGATACAACAATCAGAGTGTGATCGAGGGGTGGGTCGTGGAATAAAGAGCAGCAGCGCGGGGCGCGAAAAAACCAAGGACCGCGCAAGCAACATCGAAACATAGAAAAGGGAAAAAAATAATCAAGAAAATGCGCGGTATCAGACTGACCTATGCTACCACCCTGCGGGGCCAGGTTCTCGGTGGCCTTCCGCTTCTTTTTATTTGCCTTCCTTTCACGCTCCTCATCATCGACGTCTTTTTGTCTTCGTTCTTCCTCCATCCCCCTTTCGGCTGCTAATTCGTCCATCCTGTGCTTCCGGACTTGAGCGAGCAGCCTCATGCCGCGATCGCAGTTCAAACCTCTCGTCTCTATAATGACTCCAAGCTTTTGCAGCCTGGTAAGGATGCCATCGAGGCCTTTGGAATCGGGAATTGTCGTGTTTGGCGAGGACGGGTCGACCATGTCCTCGTAGGTCAGATTGCGGAAAACTTCGAACTGGAGCCCCACTGTCTCGGCCTCGACAGATTCGATGGGAGGAAGGCTGGCGATAGAGGGGATGGCGCTGGGCGTCGTGTTCCGGCTGCGCTGCTGCTGTTGGCGCATTGCGGCACCTCCCTTCTTCCCCGTCCCCTTCTGGCTCGATGGCGGAGCCATGGCTGCGGGCGCTCCCGGGAGTTGGCACCGCGAGGCGAAATTCCGGGTCTTCAAGCGTAGATGGATGGGTTGCTTCTTGTTCCCGTTCAAACAGTGTCGTCGTGAAGAGGCTCCAACGCCACGGCGACACCCAAACCCTTGTTCGCGTTTTTGGCTGCCGGGGTGCCGATCATATTAGAGTATTTGCTGACTAAGAATATCACTGGACGAGGTCCCCTTAGCCAGTGCGAAAGATACCATCTCACTGTCAAGACCACCTCTGTCTGGGTGAAGCAGGCCCTCTCCCATTCTAAAAGGGCATGTCTGCACTCTAAAAAGCTCTTTCATAATTATGTAGTAATACTAGGCCTTACCGTTCTGGCGCAAAACTGTGTGAAGATTCCAGCAATGTATTTTCGCATGGAGAAGAGAGACCCCTTTTTTTGGCCCAGCTTTCGTCGACCCCTCAGCTCCTCAAGCACCTGCACCTTGCAACAAATCTTTCTTACGGATCCGTACATCGAGCATATCCATCGTACCTGCAGAAGCAGCTTGGCCCCAATATGTGTTACCTACTGAAAATTCTACTCCGGACTGCATCCATGACGACTTGCGCTCAATGTCAGATATCACGTCACCGCAGAGCATGACCACTTCAGCACAATTCGGCCTTTTCATCCGGCGCTTCTACATTGCAATGGTATCTCGGCAAATCCACAAGGCTAAAAACCTTTCGTGCGGTATTGACAAAGCTCTCGCAGCGGTTCGGACCATCTCGTGGCATTTACTCCTCGCTGATTGGCCCGCGCCAGCACACACATGGTAAGAGCATATGTTCCGTCATTGGCCAGTCTTTTGGCCTCCATCACGCTGCCCTTGCATCTCACCACGCCTGATGAAGATGGGACGCAGCCCGTGTAAGGATCATTGGACGACAGCGAGTAGCCCAACACGTCAACACCTCGTCTCTGCTCATCTCTGGTGCATCAGCTCTCACAGCCGAGGAACGCTTCTGCCATGCCCCAGCCGTACCATCATCATGTGTCTATCCCAAGCTCCAAAGCCCTACGGCGACTACAAGCATGGCGAAAAGTTACCATGGTGTGCAGCTTCCGAACGGTAGTGTAGGTATATAGCGACCGGCCTGCTCTCGCCCTCTTTCTCAGTTCACACTCGCGACTGACCATTGGACATAATTCCGTCCACACCCCTATCTTGCGCAATATGAGAGAGTATCATGGATTCTCTTGGTGGTAACATTTCGCCCCCAGGCATGGATACCAAACTTCTATTTACTGGAATCTCGGGCGTGGCTTTGCTTGCCATTGCCCTTTTCCAGCTCTCCCCCAAGTGGCTACATGGGACTGGCGAAGATCAAGGCCTCTTCAGGTCTCTGATGCTCTTCTGCTACTCATGCTTCCTCAAACCGCATCCGGTTGAGGCCAAGACGACGCAGCAGGATGCGCTTGAGTCTTTTTACTCCAGCCAGGCCAGCATCTACGATTCGACGCGGAAGACGCTTCTCAAGGGCCGCGAAGACATGCTAGCACTCGTTGCAGCACAGCTTCAGTTCAAGGCCGAGAAATCTGAGAGCTCCGTTAAGAACGGACACATCTGGGTCGATGTAGGCTTTGTTCTCTTGGGGAATCAAAGCGCTGCTGGCTAACTTGTCGTAGGTCGGTGGTGGAACTGGCTGGAATATCGAATCTATGTCGAGATTCGTCAACGTGCCGGAGTTCTTTTCCACAGTGTACCTGGTTGATTTCTCTCCTTCTCTCTGCGAAGTTGCCCGGAAGCGCTTTGATCGCCTTGGATGGACTAATGTGAAAGTTGTCTGTGAGGATGCGAGAAAATTTCACCTGGAGGGCCCCGGAGCCGACTTGATCACCATGTCGTACAGTCTGTCCATGATTGTAAGCAAAATCATCAGGGAGGCTGGCCTGAGCTACGCTAACACCGACACTAGCCGGACTTTTATCCAGTTGTTGACTCCTTGATATCGCTCCTCTCTCCTACGGGTATCATTGGGGTCGTTGATTTCTATGTGCAGTCGAAAATAGATGTCACCTTCCGCAACTACACTGGTGGGCTCACTGGTCGGCATGTCAACTTCCTCGGTCGGACTTTTTGGCGGGCTTGGTTTGATCTCGACCGAGTTGCCCTCGAGCCTGGACGTCGAGATTATCTCGAGTATCGGTTCGGAACAGTTCTGATGGTCAGTTCCCGCAATCACACTTTGGGGTCTATCCCCTACTACGTATGGCTTGGGTGCCTCAAAGACCGCTTTGCATCAGCAAGTGGTCCGCATCACGATATTGCTCACTACATGGACACCTTGGCCACTGAATCCCTCCAGACTTTACCGGAAGACACAAAAGGCGTCTTTGAAGCGCTAGTTTGCTCGCATCCGCCCCAGATTCGGTCCAAGGCCTTCGAGGCTGCAGCGCAGAATATGTCAGCAAGCCTGCCGCTCCCGTCCTTCTTCTACCAGAACAGTTATTGGCGAATGTACTACGACGACCAGCTCAAAAAGCACACTCAGTTCAACGATGAGTACATCTACGCGTTTACGTGGGAGGACTCTCGCGTAGATGCGCATCTCCTGAAGCTTGGCCCTGATGACGTAGTACTTGCCATCACCAGTGCCGGGGACAATATTCTAGCATACGCAATGCACAGCCCGGCAAGGATTCACGCTATCGATCTCAATCCCGCCCAGAACCACCTCCTGGAATTGAAGCTGGCCTCATACACGGCACTCCCCTACGAAGATTTCTGGAAGATATTTGGCGAAGGAAAGCACCTAGAGTTCCGGTCCCTGTTGGTTTCAAAGCTGTCACCTCATCTCTCCAGCCGCGCGTTTCAATATTGGCTCAGCAACTCGGACATCTTCCGGTCTAGGGGACTTTACGACACAGGTGGCTCCAGGCATGCGATTCGAATCTTCAGGTGGATCTCCCGCGCCTTCGGCTGTCGCCGTGACGTGAAGAGGCTTTTGGCGGCCAAAACGCTCAACGAGCAGGCGGAAATCTGGCAATCCAAGATTAGACCTGCTTTACTCAGTCGTATCGTCAGCAGTCTTGTGATTAGCTCTGAGACATTCCTCTGGTCAGCATTGGGCGTGCCAAAGAACCAACTGGCTATGATCGAGGAGGATCATGCCGAGAGCCAGTCGGTTAAGGGGCCAGTTCCAACGGCCAAGAACACGCGTGCTCATGCGGTATGGCAGTACATGGTCGACACGCTAGATCCGGTAATTCAGCAAACACACATCGCAACCGATAACCCGTACTACCACGTCTGTCTTGAGGGATATTTCTCGCAGCGCTGTCATCCAGAGTATTTGTCAACAACAGCACATGCTCGCCTCAGTCGTCCTGGATCCTTCGATGGCTTGAGAATCCATACTGATGAGATCGACGAGGTTGTTGCTCGCATGGCGCCTGCCAGTCTCACTGTTGCTGTTGTCATGGATAGCATGGACTGGTTCGATCCCGGTTCCGATGCTGCGGCTCAGCAGATTATCAAGCTCAACCGGGCGCTGAAGATTGGCGGTCGCGTGCTCCTGCGCAGCTCCGCCTCCACACCCTGGTATATCCGCGAGTTTGACGCTCACGGCTTTATCGGCAAGCGCGTGGGTAACCGGGCCGGGGGAAATTGCATTGACAGAGTCAACATGTATGCCAGTTGCTGGATTTGCACTAAGCGGGAGAACATACCGCTACTTGCCTCTGGACTTTGAACGGATGAAATTGGCTGCGCGTGTCCAACAATTTTGTAGTCGCGGGACTCAGTCGTTCAACACGGCCGAGTGGGCAGCTGTTGGCAGTGGCAAATAGTTTTAACAACATTTCGAAGAGAGTACAAAGGCTTGGGCCAGAAGAAAGGGTCCCCCTGGCCAATGCGAAAGATGGCTTCTCACCGGTAACACCACCTATGGTTCTAGTTATGGTAGGCCATCTCCCATTCTAAAAAGGCCTCGCTGTATTTTGGAGAGGTCTCGCTGGATGCTGAAAACGCCTTGTTACATTCTGAAAAAGCCTTACTGCATTCCGAAAAGGCCTTTCTCTATATTAAAAGGGCCTTCTTATATGCTGGAAAAGCCTGTCATGTGGTAAGCGGTCTTACTGTTCCATCACAGGACCGTGTGAAGATTCCAGGAACTTGTTTTTGCAAGGAGATAAGAGCCCCTTTTCCCGTAATATTTGAATTTTAACCCGAGCGGCTCTCTCGTATGAGTTGACCAGCTTACCGAATCCTACTGCTGATCACGAAACGGGAGTTGGCACTATCACAATATGCCTGGGAACGGATTACTTTGCGGTTGTTTTTGCCTTCCTAAGTCGAGCACGCCAGGGCCAGCCGCTCATCGAGAGAGAACCTGAGCAGGCAACAGCATTGATCGTTCTCCGATTTGAGTGAAGACTTACTCGCCATGAGCAGCTTGCGATTGCAAGAAGGAACAAAGGAATTAATGCCCCATGTCATATAATGAAAACATTGGATGAGCAGGAACGGCGGATCAGTTGTTCTTGCGGGGGGCGGCCGCTGAGGTGCAGATAAAGATGCGTCGTCGACCAACCTTGGAACCTTATTTCCATATGGAGGTGGCTTTGCACAAAGCTCGGACGACCAGATGGCCAGTGCCCTGGAGCTAACAGGGGGGTGACGCAGTGTGGCTGAGCTCTGGCGGTTAGATCTACGTCCTGACTCCACCAAAGGTACCCACGGAGACCCCGTCCGCCGTTTGCAGCGGCTCTCAAACATCCGGGGATAAGCCACATGAGCCACTTGAGCCACATATCGAACTACCAACACACCACCCTCGCAGTGAGACCCAAGTGAGAATCTAGTGATCACACTAGTGAGCCTCGGAGGGTTCCCATAGGCCACGAGGGAGGTTTCAAGTGCAGCAGTGTTCCCCCTCAGCTCCAGCCTTACGGTCAGCCTTTTGCTTCAGCAGTACGTACTAACCTTGTTTATTGGGGTTCTGCGGCCCCGCATAACATCGGCCTGGATACTCCATTGTTTTGTCGATTCGTTTCGGACCCGTAGGGCTGAACTTCAATTTACACATCCATAGGTTCAAATATCAACGTATCAGTGCCACCCACTCTTGGTTCTTTTCGGAAGAGTTAGCGACGCAAGTTGGCGCCACATCCCAAAGCGGATCCACAATCTCCCGTTTGATGAAGAACAACGAGACAAATCCCCAAGCCTCTCATCGGGGACCTCTCCAGGAGTGCTTGCCGAAGCAGCCCCGCAGACCCCGTAAGACCCGCAGAGAGCAGGGTGACTTAGTAACTTTTAAGAAGCCTCGGCGTAACTCGCTGCTATTTGTTAGCCAAGTACTGTGTCTATTGGTGATAAAGACCTCCGTTTACTCTTTGGCCGTGGCACCCGGAAGAGGGGGATGCTTCCGCCATTCGCGTCCGGATCGGCATTCCGCGGAAGTAGGTCGCCAAGTTCTGGTAAAAGATCCTCGCGTTTACGTTCTCTTGCGCTCTCCACTGTGCTTGGCTTGAACATTACCTCCCCGCAGGCGGAATTAGCAGTGATAATTGGTGATGTAGGACACAACGTCGCACTAGCTAGTGCGCTATGGGCCCCCTACCGAACAGGCAACAGAATTAGGGTTGGAAGTGGAAAGGGGAGGAGAGCAGCGTTGAAGAGCAATCTGGAAGGGTATTGGCGCGGGCCACTAGTCAAACGTGACGTCGAGGCTGTTTGGATGCCGCCATTCAATCACCGGAGTTGCAGATGTACAAGTAGAACCGTGCATGGAGGTCCGCCCTGTCGGCAGGACCCGGGAATTTAGGTCTTGAACCCATGTTCGTCACGTAAAGTGCCTGCTACATGTCTTGGCGAGCTTTAGGGGAGAAGCATGGAAGCTACCGCAACCACTCAAAGAATCTGGATCTTCTTAGTTAGGTTTAGTTGCCGTCAGCTACCCTGCCTATTGGCTCTATTCCATGTTTTGCCCCATTCTTTCGAACTGCCCGACAGTACTCCCTGGGCCGAGGTGGTAAGTGCTCAGGGGCGGCGTCAGAGGATAGAAATACGGATTCTTTGGGTGGTTACGGTATTCCTTCGCGAGAGGTCTGCCAAAGCGAGCCGGCTCACTGCGGGTTTCGGATCGACTCGCCCTTTTCGGTCGGGACTTGGGTTGCTGCGCATCGAACATGCCCCCCGGACCGAATATGTTTTCAGCAAAAAGTCCTTGTGTTTCTTTTCTTGCTAACCCTCGACCGTTGCTGGGGATAACATCCAGGTCTGCGTGGGCAACCAGGGGCGACGGGTCACGAAATCTTCAGATCTGAGGCTAGGGAGGTAGGGTAAGGTCCCTTCGCAATCCGATGCATCTGCAGAACTCTGATGTAAAGAGGGAGCCTCCTTCCCAGGATTGTGGCTTGTCTGGGCAGTGGGGCACCGCAACGGTGGCTTTACCAGCCAGAAATAGGTATGGCGCCAGGGCTTATGATTGGCCTATTCCCTTACAGCCGCGTGGACAGCCAGATGGAGCAGGAACCAACAGGTACCTCGCTCTAACCTGTAAAAAAAAATGTGCTGACACCGCCTCGAGCCGAGCTTTCCCTTCCCTGACACTAAGTGACTAGTTAGTACATAGCTCTGCGGCAAAGGTCCTCGCAGTGTCAGGGGAAGAAAAGATGGGTGGAACACCATCCTGGAGCTGCCGTCGGCTAGGGCAAGCCCAAAGCCGTCAACATCGCAGCCCCAGCACCGCGCCCGCGACCAGGATTGGACCGCTGGGGCACATCCCCAGAGATGCCGTCAGCACCTTCTTTGCTCTGATAGCAGCAGCCAGCGGCACCTGCCCGGCCGAGTCGGCCTCAGAGAAAAAGAACGACGCCCGGGGGCGGGAGCAACCTTTCCTCCATGGCTGAGGCAGGTCCACTTCAGTGTGTTGGCCGTGGCGGCTCCCATCCCTGTGCGCACACCTGGCTGGCATTCGACCTACAGCGGATGCGGTGCCATAGGGTGGCCTCCATGCCCCTTGCCCCTTTGGACGGGAGGTAGTATTAATAAAAGAACATCCATAGACTGAGTAGCCTACCCGGCCAGCATCTACACTTGCGACCCCTACCTACGTACTCTTACTGGTGCTGCTTCAACTACTGCCTGGTAACACTGCTTCAACTACTTACTGCCTGGCAACACTGCTTTTTTTGGCCTCAATTGTTTATAATCATCACTCGGCCGCCACAAGGTGGTCGCATCTTCGCCTCCTCTACTGATTACACACCATATATCCACCCGCCCGGCCCAGTTGACTGATAGCCGAAAGAAACGCCAGCCCGACCTTCCAGGTTCTCCCCGCCCCCATCTCTCTCCCTCTCGTCGTGCCCCCAAATGTCGGCCGCCGGGTCTTCGGCCGCTCCCTCACCTTCACAGCAGGCAGCGGCCGCCGCGAAGTCTTCAAGAGTGTGTCTCAACTGCAGGAGAAAAAAGAAGCGTTGCGACAAAGCCCTACCATCATGCGGCCGATGCACCTAGTAAGAACCTTGGTCCCTGGTCCGCCCGCTGACAACGGATACGAACCCACCAACTAACAGCCTTCACCAGTTCTCTCCAAGTGTGCCAGCATGAAGATGACAGCGGGCCATCGGGCGGCGCCAGCGCACCCGGACCCGTCCGATTCGAAGCCTTTATGGGCCAAGCAGTTGCTCCGACACGCACTTATACGCCGGTGATGGACCAGCTCGTGGTCCCCCAGCCAGGACCTCGCTGGAGCATCCTAAATCCTGCCCTGTTTGCATCCATGGACTCGACCGAGGACATTCACTCGTTCTCCTGCCGGTGTCTTTCCGACATTCTCGGCCACCGACAGGGCATCGAGCATGTGGCTGCCTCGTACTTCAGCGGCGTCAACACCTGGTTCACCGTTATCGAGCGCGCCTCGTTCGACGTCAGTCTCGAGGAAATGTGGAGCAAACCATCAGCCGAGACGGCCGTTTTGGTTCTCTGTATGCGCCTTATCATCCGCACGCCGATATCGAACTCTGTCGCCGGCATGGGGGATAGCCTCTATCTATCGGCCAAGACCATGCTAAACCTTGTCCAGTCCAAAGTGGCTCTCTCAGTCCCGCTTCTGCAGGCTGAGCTGCTCGTCGCCATGTACGAGTTCTCGCACTCGATGCCTCAGCAAGCGTACATGACTGTCGGCCGCTGTTTCCAGATCACAAAGGCATTTGGTTGGCACTATGAGCCGTTTTGGAGCGATGAGCGGCAGGCACTCGTGCCGAGGGAGCTGAAGCTGTGCTCCATTCTGTGGTGGGCCGTGGTGTACATTGACAGGTAAGAAGACGCTCACCCACCCCCTTGGCCTCACAAGCAAGTCCACTCACACGTTACCACACAGCCTTATCCACGTCAGCTACCAGGACCAAAAATACCCCATGCACACTGCCAACTTGCATTACGACTTCTCAATCCCTTTCCCAGAGTCATTCGATCAATACCTGCTCGGTAGCATGGGGATCGGCTTTGGCGGGCATGCGGGTGGAGCGGTGGCCGGATCGGGGGCCCCCTTTCTCGACGCAAACATCGATCAAATCGACGGTATTGTGTGGCCTGAGGCCACCTCAGCCTGGTACCTGAGCAATGTTCTTCATCAGCTCTCCAGTCCCACTACACCTACCACAGCCGACCGTAACATGCTTTCTGGTGCTATCACGGCGCACACAATCAACATGCTTTCGTCAAACTGGAAAAGGGGTGATCGAACTGCAGCGGTGGGGCTTAATTTCATGTACAATTCTTTGCCCCCTACATCCCCTTTTCACCCGCCCACGACTTAGATGTCTGCAGATTCCGCTGCTTGGACGGCCAAGGCTGACTCTGTTGTTTCCGGTAGTGCGTTGATGAAGATAAATCAGCCAGGTCTCTTGTCCGGGGCAACCGGGGGTTCCACGTCGGGTGGCAGCGGATCGACAACGCCAGGAGCCGACGGCAACGAGAAAAGACCAGTCGAAACGATCCGTTCCGTCATCAGTTCCATCTACAGCTCAGCTCTCAATGTTGAACAGACGGAGCTGGGACTCCGTGGAGGAACAGTGGCAGCTTCTGGTGCATTTTCCATGTACTACGCCTCGCTGCTGTTGCTATCGCACGGCGCCGGTGTGCTACAAGACGGGGAGTGGCTTCAAAAGGTGGAGACCTTCAAGTCAACACTGGGGAGGTTTGCAATGCGATGGAAAATTGCCGGTGAGTTTTCCTTTATATGGTTGCAAAATTTACATGCTGACAAGCTCGGTTCCTCAAGAGAAATACGTCGATTCCATTAACATTGCACTGGGGAACCGCTTGGGCGGCCCAATGCAGATGTGATGAGCTTATGAATTTACGCCGGCGAGTATGCATGCTCTCATTTATCTCTCCTTTTTGTATCATTTGCTTCTGGGAGCTTGCTTGGATTTTATGCATTGCCTGGATTGGATTGGACGGACTATACATGGTGGCTGCATTTCCGCTTCGTTCTTCCTTTACATCTCATGTAGAAGGTCTGAACAAGCTGGGTTTGACGATATACCCTGGGTTTTCTTTTGCGGACATTTTCCCCCTTACGGCTCGGTCGATGCTTTCTCATGCCATCTCCTTCCTTGTCTTAAAGATTTCATGCATATTTGCATTGTTCTTATTTTCTCAGTGCTGGTTCTCTTTCGTTTCAACAAGGTGCGAGAGTCCCTGACTGAATCCCTGAGGTGGACAATGTTTCTCTTCTCTACTCCTCAGGAGTAGGCGAAGGCTCATGGTGTGAATGAAGCCAACCTGCACTCTTGGACTTTTTGATACCATCTTTCATGTTTCTATGTACATGTTTTACCCACTGAGGGCTTGGATCCCAAGCAGCAGAGTATTGAGTCTGGAGGCATGCCTCCCTGGGCGACTTGAACGATTTGTGACTAAAATGGATAGAAAAATAGCATAACCCCCGCGCCTGCGCGCCGAGAGCGGCAGAGGGCTGATCGACGCACATTCCTGTGGCCATCTGATACAATTGTGTGATATCGGACGAGCACTTGGAGCTCGCGATTGTAGCTTTTTTGGGACTCTCGATTACCCACCTGTTTGCTGACGAAAATAGTAACATGACTATCGGGGTTCTGTAGTTTTGGAATTCCACAGCCAAGGCGTTTTGCCACCGTCCCGACCTCAGAATGTGCCATCTCACGCCGTCAGCAGAGACCGATCATCAGAGCGTTCTGAGCTGGTCACAAATGATATCATCATTTGGCATAATGCTTATACGGAATAATCAGCCCAAACGATGCTGCCGCCAACTCTAACGCTGGCGAAGACCGAGATACATCGCGATGCCACCTATAGAAAGTCTCTCATCTCTCGACGATGACGAGGCGTGATGGTGCTGTGGGAACTTGAGCTCGCGAAATCGTAAATCGTCCCTCTCGAATTTCTCATCCACCTTTGCGGCCGGGCCGAATAGCTGAATGGCTGATATGCCGGAAGTATCTCGAGCCGAGAGATAACTGCTCTGAACGCCGACATCAACGGAAGGGTTCGCTCCCGAATGCAAGGTTGAAGGCTAGGCAGGTATGGAAATGCATGCGCGCGCGATGTGTGTGCATGTGTGAGCGCCTTGGGCGCGTTTAGTCTCAACATGTCTACGAAGTACCTACATGCCTTACCCAGTGACGTGGAACGGGTCCCGGAGTGATTTGTGGAGCCGGAGCCGCCGGAGCCGCCGGAGCCTCTCCGGTCGGGTGAGATTCGCCCTTGCATCGGGTCGGGAGTCGGCCGGTTGAGGCTGAACTTTTTGCGGTGCAGTTGGGGTGAAATCGGGTGTGGCTGTGGTGGGCTTGGCCGGGATCTGTGGGTTCCGAAACAAGGTGTGGAGGCGCATTCGAGAAGCTGCATCTCGGGCGGCACTGCAGGGTCCCTACCACGTCGTGAGGCTTGGGGAGGGAGATAATGTAATCATTTGGCCCCCAAATCTACTACGTAAGGTAGGGCTGTTGGGAGGGGAAAAGAGCCTCATCCAATACAAAACGGCGTTGCATCCACAATACCTCCTATTCCTTCCGGAATGAAAGGAGTTTTTGTCGGGCTGAGCGGAGTTGACATGGCTTCTGTTCAGACGAAAGCCGGAGGATGCGGAAGGATTGGGAGGCCTTCGAGGATCAGGACGCAATGTTTTTTTTTTTTTGACATTTCGAACGATGCAATGCTGTCGAGCCTTTGCCCTCAGTACACTACTGAGCCATGGTCGAATACCTCCCTCTTGCTGTAGCTGTTTGTCTGTACACTTCTCCGGATCTCCCTAGTTGTGTCACAGCGCAGGAATTTGATGCTAGCCAATCACCGCGCACCAAAAAAAGTCTACAACATGCTTCTTCCGCCGCCGCCGCCGCCAACAGAATGACAAACAAAAAGTGATTTTACTGTTAAAGTTTTACAGTCTTTCCCTTCATCTCAATTACACCCTCCCTGTTCATGCCGTCCAGACCCTCTTGACAGCCTCGGTGATACCCACATCCGTGGTCTCGAACTCGTAGAGCGCCAGGCCGACAACGACGGTGGCGGCGTTGAGGCCCCAGGTGAAGAGCTTGCGGGCGCGCGGCGTGCGCTTCTTGGGAACGTAGTCGACGATGATGTTCTGGAAGCCCGTGTGCGAGTGGATGAGCAGCGTGGCGCACAGGACGGCGTCGAGCGTAGGGTTGAGCGAGCCGGCCGCGAAGGGCGTGATAGTCAGAGGGATCAGCGAGGCCGCGACGAGGCGATCGAAGGTCCAGTGGTACGAGCCGTGCGAAGGCGACGGGTCAGGGATGGGCGCAGGGTCGTTGACTGAGGGTGACAGTTAGTTAGCTTCCCCCTCTCCTCCTTCCCGTCAATTGAGGTTCGTACCTGTGCCTTCGACGTGCTCTGTATCGCAAAGTTAGCCTTTCTATCGTTCAGTAGCAGGATAGGCCTTAGTGGTACGCACGGGGAAGGGGCGGTAGGATGCTCCTCCGGGCGGTGGTGTGGAAAGCCGCGGCCCGCACGCTGCCGGCGATGACGCTCTGTCTTGTAATCGGGGCGGCGGTCGCCTGCCTCAGCAGAGCGGAGCGAGCAATTGATGCCATCGTCGTGTGTTGCGCGTGGAGTTCGTCGGCAGTCAATTGGCCACGCGGGATCTGCTGGAATGGGAGGAGATGCTGTGCTTCGTCGCTTCCGTGCACGCCTCGTGGTTCTTCGTCTCGCTTCTCGGGATAGGGTCGAGACGAGAATGGGCTGCGAATTCCTGATCCCTCGGCAATCGGGAGCTCTGTCTGCCAATCGTCTCGTCGTTGATGTCAGCCGAGGGACCCCACTATGCTCTAGCGGACTGTCGGTTGAGGAAGATCTTTGGCTCCGACTGTCCCCTGCAAAAGCATGTGCGCCAAGCCTTCAACCCCTGTCGCGACGAGTTATCGATAAACGCTGTCTGCAAAGTTTGGGGAGCCGTGAGCTCGCGGACACTTGACGTGTGCCATCTTGGGAGTCTTTTTGGCCCGCGACCGAATGCGCCCGTGATCACTCCACCGTCGTAAGCGCCCCAAAGATGCTTCGAAGCATCGTCCGGTCATTCAACATCGAGATATAAAACGGAACCGCCGCAATGTCTTACAATGGCGCGCGGGAAAAGTTCGCCGCTCTGCGGCCGGTGATATCACGCCTGAAGATCAAGAAAAGGACCCCTGGCGTGCGGTTAAGGGAATCGGAGGAGATGGTGATCAAGGGGAAGAGCCCTGCTTATATCGAAAAGGTCAGAGAGGCCGAAGACGCATGGCAGGCGCGGGCACAGCGAATCAAGGCCGGCGAGATCCAGAACACATGGGATTTGCTGGAGGAGAGGGGGTTTATAAAAGACATCACGGGGTAAGACAGTTTGAACACTAGGGAAAAAGCATACAATTGGGGGATAGTGTCGCTAATGGCAGATAGCTCGAGGGAAACGCTTCGAGAACTCATGCGGATCAAGCGTGTAGGCGCCTACGTCGGCATTGATCCTACCGCGCCCTCGCTGCACATCGGTCACCTTATCCCGCTGATGCCGCTGTTTTGGATGTATCTCCATGGGTACCAAGCTGTAAGTCTGGTCGGCGGATCCACGGCCAAGATCGGCGACCCGACGGACCGCTTGAAGAGCCGCCCGGATATAGCCCGGGTCGATATGGCCATGAACATCGTTCTGGTTCAGGCGCAGCTTAAGAAGCTCTGGAAGAATGCTGAAGAGAGGGGGCGGAGTCAAGGCTTCACGAGGGATTGGGCCTGGGTACGAGGCGTCGTGAACAACAACGCCTGGTGGAACAGCCAGCCGATGCTAGAGGTGCTCAGAAGGGTGGGAACATCGCTCCGGATCGGGGCCATGCTGACGCGCGACACGGTCAGGCAAAAGATGGTCAAAGGCGACGGTGTGTCATTCGCCGAGTTCACGTACCCGATCATGCAGGGTTGGGATTGGTTCCAACTGCTCAGCCAGCGCGGCATTCAGATGCAAATTGGTGGCTCAGATCAGTTCGGCAATATCGTTGCTGGTATCGATGTTGTGAAGGCGGCTCGCGCGAGCGACAAAGACCCGAACACCAAGCTACCTGCCGAAAACGAATTTGACGACCCTGTAGGCTTCACCGTCCCGTTGCTGACCGACTCTTCCGGCGCCAAATTTGGCAAGAGCGCTGGCAATGCAATATGGCTCGATCAATACAAGACGTCAGTCTATGATTTTTACGGCTACTTCATACGGCGACCTGACGCCGATGTGGAGCAACTACTCAAGTTATTTACGTTCCTCCCCATGGACAAAATCCGCGAGATCATGGCCGACCACAGCCAGGACCCGTCGCAGCGCATCGCACAACATGCTCTAGCGCTGGAGGTCGCTACCTTTGTTCACGGCGATGTTGCGGCGGCGGAAGCCCGGGATCAGCACCGTCTCATGCATGGAAAGCCAACATCCGCCCCTGCAGAGGCAGCGTCCCAAGAGCAATATCAATCAGGCGAAAAACAAGTAACCTGGAATAATGCGCCTAGGGCGGACATGATCCTGCCGGAGTCGCTGGTCCTGGGTAAATCGATTTCCCGTATTCTCTTCGCCACAGGCCTAGCTTCGAGCATCTCCGAGGGACACCGCCTGGCGAAGGCCCAGGGCGTCTACATTGGTGGCGCCCCTGGTGTGCATGGAAAGGCCATGAACCCCTCCCAGCTTGACTTCACCACCGTTCAGCTCTGGTATCCCCAGGAGACTAAGAAATACTTGATTGACGGGAAGCTCCTCATTCTGCGCAAGGGCAAGCACAACATCCGTGTCATCAAGGTGGTCAGCGACCAGGAATACACGGAAGCGGGCGAGAAATACCCCGGCATGCCGTTGTCGGGTGCCGTCCGGAAACTGAACGAGCACCTTACGAAGCTTAGGGCTGGTTTGTCGAGCGTCAATGAGGTCGGGAAGCAGCTTGCCAGCGATCGCGGGGAGATAGACCCCAACGACATTCTCGTGTTCCCTGAAGATAAGAGCGAGCAGCGGCTGGAGTTGGAGGCGGAGCTACTTGAGGAGATTAACAAGAAGCAGGCCGAGTTGGATGCCGCTATGGACGCTGAGGACGCTGAGCTCCTCGACGAGTTGGAGAAGCAGGAAAAGCCCCGTGACGACTTTGAGAAGAAGGATGGAAAGGCCTCGTCTTAGGGAGTAGTGGACATGTAAGCATGGCTGGGGCGTTCTCTGGACCGATTCCTTTTTGTACCATACACGGCGACATACTACTTATTTGGGAGTTGGCCATGTACGATAAACGGCGCCGCCATTCACGCTGCGCGTTGTATTTTACAAACACCTCTTTGTTGGGATTGTATATTATTTAGATTTGTAATTGGTTACAGCCCATCTTCACTTGTATATTACCGTCAAATCCCCCGCAGGTGCAGGGAAGCTCTTCAGCTTTTCCATGATCTCGGCATCGGTCATGTTCTGCTCGGTAATGATCTGGTCAAAGGTATGGCACCCGTCCGTGTACTGCTGCAACGGGTCGCCGCCTGCGAGGGGGCGTGCTTGTCCCGATGCTAGCGCCGCGAGGTACTGCTTGGATACCACGTACTTGTGTACACGATATAGACACCCTTTTATCACGCCAAACTGCACGAGACGGCGGACGTCAACGAAGCGAAGCACGTCAAAGCCGGCATCCATGTGGCCCTTGAGCCACTCGGCGACGGTCTTGCCCACGCAAAAGGTCGTCATGAGCTTGATGAGCATGTAGTTAGAAACGCGATGGCCGTTGGCGGCCGGGTTTGCGCCGTTCATATCAGCAGGGTTTTGTCCCGTTTTGTTGTTTGTGTCGGTAATGGTAATGCTGGTACCGCTGCCCTCGGCCCGGGGTCCTCCGTTGCCCCCGCCGGCGGCACCGACGACACACACGTAGTTTGCACATTCATCGACCATGCCGCCGACGTTGGCGACGAAGTCGTGGATCCCCGGCCGCGGGGCATAGCACGCGCCGAAGAAGAAGATATCGAGGAGGAGGATGGTGTCGTAGTAGAGCAGGTGGCGCAGCGCGAGCTGGGCCAACTCGAGCGATACGTCGGCAGCGAAGGCGATGCGGCGCACATCGGACACGCCGTCGATGTGGGCGATGACCCGTTGCAGGGTCAGGTCCCAGGTGGGATCGACGACGTCGGCGAACTTCATCTTGGCCACGGGCACGTGCCAGCCCTTGACCAGGGGCGGGACGGGGTGGTGCGGGAAGAGCTTCATGTTGATGGTGTTTGCGTCATCGACTGGGATCATGCACTCGCCGTAGTTGTTGAGGTCTTCCTTGATGATCTCGAGCAGCGACTCGATGGGCCGCCGGCGATACGACCCGATGGGGCCCTGCAGCGGGTCGAGCCCGTCGTCGCTGCGGTCCTCAAGCGGGCGGTGGTTCTGGTCCTGGCTGAGGTAGCCGTTCTGCTTCTCCATCTCGGCAAACGTGGTGGCCAGGCGGCGCACGACGCGCTCGTACGGCACCTGGTCGACACCAGTGGAGCTGCCGCTCCCGGTGGCGCTGCACTCGACGACGAGCCCAAAGTTGAAGATGAACTCATTTCGGTCGTAGCGAGGGTTGGGGATGGACACGGGGAACCCTAGCACCGAGTACTTGCCCTCGGGGTCGTTGACGGTGATGTAGCGGTTGCAAAAGGCTTTGCGCGGGATGATGTACTCCTGCAGCACGTTGAAGTCAAACAGACATGGTCTGTCAACGCCCGACACAGGCACAATGCACCCAGGCGGGCTCTGCGCTACGATCTTGGTCCCTGGTGGGTTGTTGGTTTAAACTCGGATATCCTGGAGAGAAGATCATAATTCACGACATACCCTGTTGGGGAAAGAAGCGCGCGTAAAAGATGCCCTGAATCATCGTGAACGCTTTGATGCAGTGGGGGCTTTCAGAGGTACTCCGTAGTCGGTTCAGCGTTCTGGCGATGTGTGGTTCATGTCGCCAACAATTAATGTCAAGAACTCATATGTCAATCTCATGAGTTTGAAGAGCTTGACGGGTTTCTTGGCCCACTCCCTGTTTTGACGCCGGTTTGCCAAACAAACTGCGTGAGGATGCAGAGCGTTGGGAGCTTGAGTTTGAACGATGAATTGTGAGTGGTGAGCTGCCTCAATTGACATGACGACAACCCTAACCCTTCTTTAATGAGAAAGGGAGCCCTGGATTTGCTCCTGCACGTAACCCAACTTCACCCAGGGGCTGATAACAATGATTGACAGAACAGTACTTCAAAGAGCCCACAGAAAGTGCAAAGTAGCCTTTTCAGCCCCAACCGCTATGCTTACTTGCCCATTTCCCTGATATCGCTATTATATCCAAAATATACTAACAGCATCTTAAGTCCCTCTCACTCACCAACTCAGATAATAGATGCATTCAACGCTTGTCATCGTCCCCATGGCCGGTGGGTGTGACATCTCGCTTTCCGAACCTCGCTCCCAGTCCGCCAATATCCCTCCTGAAGAACTTGCCAATATTCTTCAAGTTCTCATTGATCGTCGCGTTCTGACCCCCAGGAGGTACCCCGGCCGAGCTACCCCCACCGATGCTACTCCCTCCCGGAGAGGTGATCCCCAACCCCGAAACTCCGGCCGTCCCGCTCCCCGCTGTACCGACATTTATCCTCTCTACACCGTCCCTTGCGACATTCAGCAGCCTCTCGCCCAGCGACGCAGCGTCGAACCGTGATTGGAGAGACCCGGCGGCCGCTACGGGGGCCAAACCCGTGCTTCCCAGTCCGGTGGTGGACATGAGGGGCGTCAGCAGCGTCGAGTTTTGCACCAGCTGCCTGCCTGCGCCGGTCCCATCGCGGTGAATGGCAAAGAGCTCGATTAGGTGTGCCTGGTCCTGCTTGCGAACGCCCTTTAGCTCGAGGATCTTGCGAAAGTTGGTGTCCGATCGATCGCCGATATATCCAAGGTAGGCTTGGACAAGGCCTTCAGGCGGAACGGGCCGGACTTGGAGAGTTTTGAGTAGGGGATCAATACGCGTCATGCTATGGTTGACGCGCTTTACGAAACTGGTCGGAGGTTGGTGTGAAGGAGTAGGTGTGCCGGGCGTAGATGGTGTGGGAGCAGGAGCGTGGAATGACAATAAATTCTCGAAGGCTTTTGTAAGAACGTATTTGTCAAGCAGCATCTGTTTTGTCCTGTTAGCTAAAGACATAACTCAGCCCGCATAGCTGTGTGACGTACCTGCTCGGCTCCAACCTCACAGACAGGCCGACACTGGACAATATTGTTGATGTAGGCAGTCGCCATATGCTCAACCAGGTTATCACAGAACGCACGTGCGTATTGTGGCTTGACGATTAGGGGCAGGATTTCGGCCGCCCCAGCGTTGACATGCTTCACGAGCTCGCCTACATAGGAAGTCTGGTCGCTGACGGCTTCCATCCGGCTCCAGTTAGTGTTTTTCATCTCACGCCAGGCGCCCTCACAATCGACCTCGACTCTATGGACCATGGCTAGAACAGCGGCGCTGGCCACCCCCATAAACGTATCAGACTGAGACGAGAGGTCGACCTTGGATCCAAGTTCGGGATCGATACGTTTCTTTATGTTCTCTTCGAGCTGACCCGTATTGGTGTGCCAAAACTCGGCCGTATTGAGCACAAGAATGATATCCTCGACGGAAGGCCGCTGAGTGCCGCGATGGAGGTATGTAAGTAGTACCTGCTGAGCGTATTCATCCAGATACTTTGCTAGTGTCTGGGTCAGGTCGAGCAATCGCTCGCCCGTAGATAGCTTCGCGCATTGCGAGAGCGTCACCTTATAGAAGTGGAAGAGTTCAATGGCCGAAGAGATGACGGCTTGAGACGAGAATTCCTCGTCGGCCGGGAGGAGAGGCTGCGACTTGTACTTGGGGATCATTGCCTCCAGAGCTTTGTCTTGTGACTCAACCCACAGACTCAGATACGGCTCAAAGGCAACTGAGATGGAGCCATTGAAGTTCTGTACCCTGTCGTCCGCCGAGCTAAGTGTGTCGATGCTCGCCCTAGACTCGTTCGCAAAGCGCCGGTCCAAGCCCTGCTCAAAGTCCATTGTCTCCTGTAGACAACTGAGCAACAGGTTTACGTCAATTTTGTTACCGTCCGCTCTCCGCATGCTCCGCTCTAAAATCCCCTTGAAGTCATCCCTCGTGCCATCACAAAACGCTGAGGCCAGCATCTCGTTAACCCGCCAGTGTGGCGGAAAGATCACGGCGTGCTCATCCTCATGGGTCTTGAGCGTCCGCTTGAACCAGGCATAACGGCGACCAATATTGTCCAGACTGCCGGCCTCGTCGTTGCCGCGGAAAACCTGCCTATACTCGCGCAGCTCCGTGTTGACGTACCACGTCACCAGGCGCGACTTGGCATGGTCACCCAGGGCGTCCATGACCAGACAGGCCTCAACCAGCACCCCCCGGCGGGCAACGACCTCGCCCTTGGCAAAGGCAATCTCAAAGTCCTCGCACACCTGCTCCAACAGCCCGCGCTGCAGGTCATTGACGTTGCGGCTCAGCACAGCGATCTGCTCGATGCTGCGGTAGCTGTTGAAGTGGCGCATCAGCTGCAGCACGGCCTGCAGCAGGCCGGCGCACTCGCGGTACTGGCGGCTGCGCGACAGGCCACGCAGCTGCTCGTAGGCCGTCGTCAGCATCTGCAGGCGCTTGAGGGCCGTCATGCTGTGTGTCAGGTTGCGCTTGGTGCCGTCGAGGCGCTTGATATCGGCCGTCATGGTGGTGATGTCGCGCTCCGTCTGCAAGGCGCGGCTGCGCACGCTCTCGATGCGCTGGAACAGCTCGGCCAGCTCGGCCTGGGCGGACTGCATGCGCTCCAGCGACGAATCGGGTCCGTAGGCCTGGGCCGTCTCGAGCGAGGCGATGGACTGTGTGAGGTCATCCTGGTGGCGCTGCAGCGTCGACGCGACGCGGCCGACCGACGTCACGGTGGACGGGTGCGAGAACAAGAGGTTGAGGTGCGCGATCGGGTCATACTCGACTATTCGCCGGCGAGCGAGAGGCCAAACACGTCAGCAAACCGTAGCTTTCTTTTTTGCTCGCTTTTTGTTTCAGCGAGGCAGGCGAGGAGACACAGCAGTAATCACGTACCTGAGTCCAGAGATCGAGGTTCAGCTAGGGTGACCGTGGCATTCATGATGACCTGACGTGTCTTGCTTGTGCCGATGCTGCTAGGCCGTCAAAGGGCGTTGAGGTTGCTGGGGCTGCAGACCGTGGGGTGTCGTGGGTGGACACTGTGAATGCAGGGCGGATCTAGGGGCTGGAGTTGAGCTGCAGCGGCACCATCGCCAATTGCCAGGCCAGGTCATTGCCGAATCGCGTAAGGCGGGTCCCGTCTCGCCCGCCCGGGCCCGATACGCGGGGCTGAAGCTGCTGAAGGAAGCCAAGCCACCGGGGGGCGAGGTGCCAGCAGTGGAACTTGCCGGCTGGCCCCAAAAGCTCCACTCAGCTGGTAACAGGCCCGCGGTGAAGTAGAAAGCCCCACTTCTATATCTGATCTCGCTGTCCACGGGTGTTTCGACCCAACATCGCCAAAGTCCCCAATCTTCCCCCGCAGCCGCCGTAAAGCCCTTGCAGATTCGACGACGTCGGAGTACGCCATGTATGGAAGTACTCTACGTTTCCCACAACCAAGACGTCAGCACCAGCAGGGTACTTCCACAAAAAGACTACCTATCGACCTCATGCAGTCCGAAAAGAGCAAGCTGACACGCACGCATAGAAAGCAAGGCAAGCAAGGCATCCCTTCTCATCATCCTACCCCGTACCTTAGCCCGCCGAGCCCAAAGGGCTTCGACTTGTGTACTTCGACCTCGATGCCCACCACCCCACGCTCTCCCCCCCTCCCCCTCCTCCCCACTTGCCTCGTGTTGCTGCCGTCATGGAATCAGGGCTTTATCCACACTAGGCGGTGACTGTTGCCCATGGACGACGACGTGGCAGTCTTTTAAACCATGTCGGACGCCGTCACTCAATCGCACACGGGCTCTTGGGCAGCGCGCTGCTTGGGCTCGCTCACCGTGCCGTGCCCCTACATACCGTGCCTACCTTGCCTCTTGTTGTCACCGGGTATACTTGTTACTGCTAGCTACTCCGTACCTACCGACTACTGCTGTGTCTGCCTCGATCTGCTTGTCTGCCTTAACATCTCCGGATCAGACCACATAGAAAGACCAGGCACACACACAACTTGCCTGTTCGGGGCTTACGCAGAAACAGACACGGAAAACACGTCATCAAGCCCAAGTTTTCTCGTTCAGAATGCAGTCTTGAAGTCCCCGAGAGAGGAAAAAAGGGTGGGGGCGGTTGTTAGGGCAGCCTAAGCTCTGCCCTATCCCGCCTCGCCCTGAATACCAAACAAACACCATCTCTACCTCCAAGATACCAGCAATTCTCCTCTTCTATCGGTGTGTTACACGTACAAATTTGGTGTCCTGTCCCTGTCCACCATCTGGTACCATCCATCTCTCTGCTCTGGGCAAATCCGCCTTTTCTATCTAGTCATTGGTCCCGTGTCTAGCCCGGCAGCCTGCCGCAAGATGAAAAACAAAAACGCCCAAGTACAAGGGAAAAAGTAGAACCGATGATACGAGGGGAGGGCCCCTCGGGCCATGCATGCATGACATCGTTAAACACCAGGTACGCCGAGCCGCCAAATCGGTCCCTTGAATTGCCCCCGGCATCTGCACGCCATCGTGCCCAAAGGTCCAGTACCAATTCGCTACCGAGCCAATGAAAATTTTGAAGCAGTAGCGCTGGTCATCTAGACCGCTTGCTGCCTTGAGAGCACCGGCCTCACCATGCTCCCGTGGGGACTGTTTTCTCGTCCGCTGGACGTGCTGTGCTGTGCTGTGCTCTGCTGTGTTGTGCTCTGTTGTACTATGCTCTGCTGCCGCTACGAGCTGTGCAACGTCCGGAAGCCCGCTGTTATCAGGCTCCTCTTGTTGTCTTTGGCGTCCGACGGTGCGCTCCAGTAGAAGAGCCCCTGTTCAGCTGAGTTAGCTTCGCAGACGGGTAGACAGGATGTGGTGATATTCTGCGCAACTTGGGGAGAAAAAGACTGTGGATGAGACTTACACCAAGGCCCTTCTGCTTGCAGAACGTTGCCTTCATCTTGACCGTATCCGGGTTGTCGTAGGTGATGAATCCTCCGTCCCCGCCGACGCATTGTGCCGCGCACGACCGCTTGTCGACCTGCTCCTTGGTGCCTCTCCGGGGAAGCGTGTTGTACTCAAAGGAGCCATCTTCTCCGCCAGAGCCCCGGTTCTTATGGCCAGGGCCGGTAACGTGGAGGAAGCTCCGCCCAAACAGAGGGATTCCAAACAGTATCTTCTTTGGCGGAACACCAGCGGCCATCAGGTGCTGAACCCCGCCTGCTCCCGATGGCTCGTCCTTGTTCATCGCGTACAGTTGGGCATGGTGCCCGCTTCTCGGCGTCCAGGGCCCGTAAAAGTCGTAGGCCATTAGGTTTACCACATCGAGGTATTCGGCGCTCCGTCGCATATCGATGTTTTGAAGTATCGCTTTCGAAGCGGGTAATGCCGCAGTGAGCAGATACTGGTCCTCGGGAAGGTGAATCCGGGTAGCCGCCAGCAAGGCCAGAAAGTCAGCTCCCTGCTCTGGCGTGCAGGGGTACTCCCAAACGACTAATCCAGTCAGCGATCATCGCGCTCTGAGAAATAAGGGGGTAAAAGGCTTTGCTCTGCATGACCAGGGGTGGTTGGATTGGGCTTGTCCGCAGCCATTGGTCGCGACAGCACTAGTTTCCGTGATAGACTAAGGGGGGAGAGATGGGGGAAAGGATAGGTGACCAGCCAGGGGGGGGGGGGGAAGAGAACTCACTATCTATGCCGTCCAGGCCAGAGGCTTCGACTAATCCACGGGCTGAGCGCGCAAAGTTGTCTCGAAGAATCGTGCTGGACGCCACGACAGGAAATGTTTCAGCGGAAGCGCCGCCGCCCACGGACAAGACGACCTGTAGATGGGGGTATCTCTGCTTCAGGTGCATCAGGGAACCCAAGGCACCCTGAACACCGTCACAAGGCGCCGTGGCATCCGCCCACTCGTCGCTCAGCTGCCGAGAGGTCAGTTACGGTGGCAAAGTCAAAGTCAAGAACCCAGGCCGGACTCACAAACACGCCTCCGTCCGCCGTCACATTGGCGAAGGCGTAGTAGACACGGTTGATACAGCCGTAGTTCAGGGCACCCGGAGTGTCCCCGTTGTAAACTCGGTGGTTGGGCCAGTACACAGCATTGGTGTACATGACGTTGGAAGCGCTCGCCATGCGCGACTTGCGCGAGGATGGGGAGGAGCCGGTCATGGTTGAGGTTTTCAGGGGGTGCTGGGCAAGGGGAGCCAACTAGAGCGTGTTCAGAGAAGAGATGAGAGACGATGGGGGCATGGCTACCGGGCTAGCTCAGCAGCTAGGCGGAGGGGGGGTCATTATCTAGAAAACCAGAGAGAGCGAGGCCTGTGCCAACTCATAGTCGGGCAGCAAAAGGAACGGGAGGGCCGGCCGGCGTCTCTGCAAAGCTTATACATACGACAGCCAACTAGCAAGAAGTTTCGATTTCGCGGAAGCCCAGCCCACACACCCAAGCAGTGGAGTCCGAGGCGGGAGTCCAGACGGGTGTCCATATTATTACGGCCTAGGGGGCCCATGAGGAGGAGAACACTGCTGGGCCGCTGCATGACATCGGCGTAAGGGGTCGACGACAGGGGAGATCTCACAACGTAGCAAAGGACCATCAGGAGAAGAGATGACCAGCTGCTTGGCCAGAGTGAGAGCGGGCCGTACAACCGGAGTGTGAAGAAACGCCTGTGGATGGCCGTCTCAAGTAGCCTTAGTGCTCCCGTAAGATAACGGGGATACTGGTGATGCTAAGGAAGGCAAGTAACGTGGAAAAGGCCGTCACGGGTCCCTAGCAGCGTTGGCTGGGATGACGACCAAGCTCAGGACGCCACGGTAGCCTAGCCGAGGTGCTGGCAGACTGGCGCCAGAGGACTTAAAAACCACCTCCTGCGGTACAGCAGGGCAGGGCAGCGGGTGGGTGGGGTGGTGCCCCTTGTGTTGCGGCAGTTGGCGATCTCGACTTCGAGTAATCCGAGAACGTGTGCGTGAGTGTGAGAGAGAGATGGTCTTGGGCTCCTGCCGAATTCCGCTCGGCTGTCCAACGGCCATGCCGTCCCGTTGTAACTCAAATATTTCTGTCCAATAGATTCTTGCCGGTTCAGCGGTGAAGAGAACCACACGCCAGAGCGCGGCAGCTAACTACAAGTCCTGGTGCTTAGACGCCAACACTATAAATGGAGGCGGCTTCTCCAACTCGAGAGGACACGTGAGAGATCCAAGCCAAGGTGCAACGGCGTGGGTAGACTTCCAGCCGAAAATTTGGCCCGTCGCCTAGCACCATGGATCCATCCTCCCTCCGTCAGTCGTCTCACGAGCCTCAACGGCGGACCGGGGTTGCCGGGGAATTAGTGGTCGAACCGCTAGCGACCCGAGGTCTTTTCTCGCGTGCTAGATAGACATGGTCCAACATCCCTGAGAACTCCTCCGAAATCATGGCGGGCGGCCGAGTCCAGTGTGGACCCGGAGAGGAGTGCACGGCTCCCCGTATCACCTGGATCGCGAGATGGAAGCAGGGGTTGGGCAGGGGACGATGCAAGAGGCCAGGACGGACCTACTGCTCTCGAAGGCAAGATGCAGCGGCTTTCAAGCAGCTGCCAGGGGAGCCTCACGGGCGCCTGCGACGTGTTTGTGTGTTTCGCTTTGCCGTCTCCACGATGGGCGAAATACGGCTCCTTTTGGTTATGTAGGGAGGTGGTCCTCGGCCGCTCAATGGTTGCGAAAAGCGTTGGGCAAAGAAACGTAAAAGTGCGGTTGCTACCTGAGGAAGTAGGACGCAGCGAGCAGACCGGCCCAGAGGGCATCCAAAACTTTCTGGCCCGTGAAAGTTGCGTTTTCGTAAGGTATGTCCATGATGGGAGCGGTTGACAATCGTGGTCCACCGTCCGGGAAGATGGACGATCGGGCTAGCGCTCTTAGTGTGTCTCGGGCTTCCAGAAGAATTCCGTCTCATCTCCCAACCAAGTGCTCCCAACCGCCTTGCCCTCAGTCTCACGACTGAGCCTGGCAGGCAGATCAGCGCAAGGATGCGGTCCATCTTGCGGCGGATGGGTATGAGAGTCAGGAAATTTCGGAAGGCAATTGGGTTCAGCGCCTCGGCCCGACCTAACCACTTCTACGATAGGTATGAAACAGTCGGTTGCCCGTTTCCTCGGCTGCCCTGCATTCAGCAGCGCCCTCCAGGAAGGAGCGCAAACAAAGCCTGCTACCTCGCCTACCAGCAGTTGCGACTCACGCTCGGTGAGCGCTATCTAAGCTAGGTACACAGGTACCTAGCGTTCACGTGGAAACCTCGCCAAGAGCAGGTATCAGCAAAAGTGATAGGTGGGGAAGTGCCTTCCACCACATCCCACCGAGTTGGGCACGGAGCTCATCCCATCATCCCAACTTAGATGTCCGTTTGGTGCTCTCTAGTTGAGATGGGACAAGGCATCGAAAACGGAATGGGATAAGTAAGGCACCGATGCACTCCTAGGGCTTGCGTGCAAGCAGGGCTGTCGTTCCCCGAATCAGTCGCAACCGTCTCTGCCAGCCACAGAAAGTCTGTCTGCGAGGTGATGCTCCTCGGGCCTTACCCCCACGATTCTCAAGCCGAAGTTCCTGGACTACAACCCCAGTCCTCAGCGAACCACGTGGCGGGCGCTTACGACCCTTCACCCGATATTGCGACTTAGAACGAGGCATGAAACAGGCGGCTCAGGTCCGTCTGCTCTCCTCCATCTCGCCTGCCCTGGCAATGCGTCTCGAAGTCTTACCGAGCATTCTATAGCATTGACTCAGCTGCCATTGACCCCCGGTCTGCCAATGACTGATGTGCAGGCGTGCTGCAAGGACGGGAAGTTATCCAGACTTTTCCTGTCCCGGGCCGCAATATCAGTGCAACCGAACACGGGGAAATTCTGGTTGTTGATGTAGAGAGTCGCCGCACCAACATATGCCGGCCCTGTGCGATTTGCGAAGACGACGTACTCTTTGTCCCGTTCACTCACGGAACCTTGAGCGGGATATAACCAACGAGCCGCGCAGCGGTACAAGTCCATCCGGGCGCCTCTATTTGTTCAATTTGTGCCGGGATGAGAGTAAAAATTCGCCGCATCGTGGGCCTCGAATTTCTGCCGATATCACCGCTCCTCTTGAGCCGCACCCTCCCGTAGATCGCGAGTCCGAAACACGCTCGTCCGCTCCTGCAACACGCTCCTCTTTATTACTTTAAGAGCGAAACCGCGCCATCAGAGTTCGTAATGGAAACCTCCACATTGTGAATTGGTGGTTGATTTTGGGACGGCACATGTGGTTCCGCTAACGCCTCGCAGCGGCGCGGGAGAGCTCCGGTTGGAGCAGAAATGTCTGGGGTTGCTCGGTCCGCCGTACCACTATCGCAAGCCAGACCAGCGGCTCTGTAAGTGGGTTGCACGTTCGTTGGCAACACTGATAGAATTCGCCTATTGGAGACGGCGTTGGTACACGCCCCAACTACAAACGTCCGTCGTGGTTGGCTCAGTTCCTAATTGGCACATCCCGAAAGCTGGCCGAGTTAGAGAACCCCTCATCCATAAAGCTCAAGCCAAAACACCAAGGTCTGAATCATTGTAATACAGGCCTTACTCGCATTGTGAGAGGCCTTGATTGCACTTAGATAGGCCTCATAAGAATGCGATACGGCCTAAACTCAGAGCATGCCGCTTGCCTAACGGTAATAAGAGTGTATCTTCCACATTGGCCTTGCGGACACTTCTTTTCAGTTTGGGATCGGGGGTATGGTACTTCGTACATACATCTAGGCATTCTTGATGTACCAGCGATCATGTACTCTGATTATGATCAAGAATTCCCCAAACCTCTTCTACATGATGTCTGTTGAGGCAAGTAGTATGTCCTTCCAAGGAGACGCATTTTCGGTCGTCTTGGTGATGATTGGATGGATCAGTGTTTTGACTCTTGTTTCACAACTTCTCAATGCCAGCCGATACACGGCGACATTTGAGATCGGCGCATTCCGGATCGAGCGAGTTATCATGAAATAGACGCGAACTCACCACACCTGTTACGGGCCTAAGCAGCGCGTCTCGTGATTGCGGGCGTTGTCAAAATCACGGAACAATCAAGTTTGGGGCGGGTATTGTTTGTTTTTGAAGGAGTGGCTTGTTGGCGTTGATGCACTGCGCCTGCTCCCAAAAAGGTCGACCAGCCGTAAAAGCTTAGCGCACCGACGTAAGGTGTTGGCCGAAGTAGGAAGTCGCAATGGTGGGGTAATGTCTGATAAGCCCGCCTGGCGTTTGATGCCACCATCAACAGCAAGAAGCGACCTTGCACCTTCCCACTCACAAGCTTCAGCCTGGTGATTGCAAATAACGCCAGCTATTGCTTCATCAGCCTTGGCACAAAGTTCTGGCGCCTTCCACAACGACTCGTTCTCCAACTCTCGAACATTTTCTGTCATCGCCGTGCGACTTAGTTCAGCCGTAATCAGCGAGCGTCATCGCATCAGCCAACGCTGCCGCCAACACTTTCTTCGCCATTACCAAAACGCGCCGTACTTTGCAGATCCGACCGCTCCCATGGCTGACAATGCTGAGACGGCCGCCGAGGCCACTCAGATCACCTTCAAGGTGAAGAGCTCGAGCGACAAGACGCACACCATCAGCATGGCCGATTCCGCCACCGTGTTCGACCTCAAGACCAAGCTAGCAGGCAGCGACTTCGAGGATATTCCGGTCGAGAGACAACGCCTAATATACTCGGGCCGGGTGATGAAGAACGATGACACCCTGAGCGTTTACAAGATTAAAAACCAGAACACGATCCATATGGTGAAGAGCGCCGCCAGCAATCCTGCGCCGGCTCCCGCCGCATCTTCGTCGCCCACCCCGCAGGCCATACCCCAGAACATGGCTGCCGGTGCTTCCGCGAACAATCTTCTTGCCGGACTCACGGGCGCTCGGTTTGCGGGTCACGCCAATCTTCCCAGCCGGGATCTCTTTGGCGCTGACGGTGGGGTCAGTATCATGTCCACTGGTTGTTTCCCGACACGCGCTGACAGATAGTAGATGGGTGCCCCGCCGAGTGAGGACCAGGTAGCCGATATGCTATCGAATCCAGCCATTGCGCAAACTATGAATGAGGCGCTAAGCAACCCGGCGTTTGTCGACCACATGATCCAGTCGAACCCAATGCTTGCCCGTATGCCCAATGCGCGCGAGATGCTCCAGTCTCCTTACTTCCGAAACATGATGACCAACCCTGAAGCTATCAGGACAGCGGCTCGCATTCGGAGGATGATGGGAGGCCAGGGGGGAGGAGACTCTGCCTTCCCGGCTCCCGGCGTCACGGACACGACCCCCGATGCGCCGAACAGCGGAGGCACGGCTGGAGACGCTGACTTCCCTGGCATGCCTTCCATATTTGGCTCCCCAGGTGGCGGTGGTGCTGCAAACCCCTTTGCAGCCCTGTTTGGACCTGGTGCTTTTGGTGCCCCCTCGGCTCCAGCGGCAGGTAGTGGCGCGACACCCGCCTGGCCAGCGGCCGCACCGGCGGAGACGAGGGACGGAGCCACCGGAGCCGCCGGTACCACTTCTAGTGCACAGCCGCAAGCCGGAAATGCTGCTCAGCAAGCCGCGAACCCGTTCGCCGCCCTCTTTGGTGGCGCTCCGCCGCAGGGTGCACAGGGCACAAATGCTGCCAACCCGTTCGGCCTCCCTCCCATTACCCCTGAAGCCATGCAACAGATGATGCAGATGTGGGGAATGGGATCACCGACATCGCCGGTAGCACCGGCAGCACCGGCAGACAACAGACCGCCAGAGGAACGCTATGCCGATCAGTTGCGCCAACTCAACGACATGGGCTTCTTCGACTTTGACCGAAACATTGCAGCATTGCGCCGCAGTGGGGGTAGTGTTCAAGGTGCCATTGAGCATTTGCTCAATGGCTCGTAGAAATTGTCGGAACTGATACGGGTATTATCAACCAGGGTGTTCTTTTTCGTATCGGGGCAGACAAAGCATAATAGCAACGTTTCCATCAAGATCACCGGCATTCATTGGCAAGACTCTTGTATCTTTCTTTGCCGCGACATGAAAGATTGCCGCTTCGTACCGAGGAAGGGAAGTCAGGTTGGGTTGCGTCAAGCCGATAGCATAAGATAATCATCTCTCGTGGTGGATGATACCGAGTCAGCTGGGTCTCATCAGTCAATCAAGCGTTTCCGCATGAGTACATAGCAGTTGTCAAGCAAACAGCTTTCCAGGATGTGCCGCCAGAGTAATTCCAGACACATGGTACTCAAAATATACAACTGTCTCAAATTCCCATATTGTGGAGAAAGTGTGAAACTCCGCCGTAAGAAGTGCAAGAACTTCACAAACCCCTCCTTGAAGCTCCTTGCGCTAACCTGATGCCTGGCCCATATATCTCCGATACAAAATTTCACTATTTCTTCATTCTTAAGTCACTGCTCCTAATTGCCCATCCCATCTCGTTGCTGGGGCTCGCTGAGTCTCTGAAATCCTCCCAGCACCTCCTTATCCACATTGACAGCCCAATTTGCCTCGAAAGCCTGCTCGCCACCAGCCCTCCTGACCAGATCCTCCAGCCTAGCACGCACAAAGTCGTACGTGACAACAGTGTGCACGGGGTCCTTCTCCACCAAGCGATACTCCTGCTTCTCGAGCGGCGTCTCGCCCTCGAAACTGTCGACATCGTAAGACTCGCGCTTCTCCCAGATCAAGGAGTCGCTGCCAACCGCGCCGTCGATAAGCACGTCGGTCACGACACTGGTCCACATGGAGAGGTAGTCCTGAAGGCGGGCAAGTACGAGCTCCTGGACGGGGCTCGGCAGCTCACAGAGGCGGGTCAGAGCGAGACAGGATAGTTTCTTCTTCTCGATTTCAGCCATGCAGTCGAAGTTCGCGAACCACTGGGTGCTGAGCCAGGACCAGACCTGCTCAAAGGACCCACCGAAGCCGGCGAGCATGGTTGCGAAGAGTGTGGGATCGGCCAGGGCGATGCGTGCCAGCAGGACGAAGTAATCTGTTTCTTTTAGGGAGTTGATCCTACTAGGTTTCCGGTTAGGGCCCGTCGCCTGGCTGGCCTCCCAGGCGCCGTGCAATCGCTCGAGAAGGGTTCTGAGCAGACCGATCTCTAGGAGGTCCTGGACAACGATTGAGACGCCCTGCGCACCACCCATCTCCTCGGCAATGCGAATAACGAGTTCGATAGAGTCTGCACCGAGTTTGTTCTGCTCTCGACTATTTACTTCCAGCGTTTTAGTCAAGGCCATCAGTGTGGGACGCCGAAGGGGATCGCTCAGTATGTCATTTGGCGCGAGGACGATGTAACTCTTTGCGATCTCGAGGCACTGGTTGGCAATGTATGAATCATACTCCAATAGTGGCAGAACTAACTCGACGAGTTGTGTCAACTCCGGGATCAGCGGGGGTGCAGACTGCGCCAATATCGACTTCCACAGCTCGACTGATTCTTCAATGAGGTGGAGGTGCAAGGGGGAATCCGGATTCATGGCTTCCCTGAGCAGCGGGATTATGGTCCCCTGATAACGTAGAGAATCTGCTCGAAGAGCCGTGATTAAAGTGGACATGATCGAGAGAATTGCTTGCTTCATCATGTATTCTTCACTGCCGACGGACTCCCAGAGAGTTGGGAGAACCACCATTATTGCATCGCCAAACTGCGACATCAGAGGGCCCATGCGGCCCACGATGACGCGGATTGTCGACAGAATTGCCAGCTTTGTCTCGTCGCTTTCAACTTCATGGAGGAGGTTGACCAAAAGGTTGAAGTAGTCTGCGGCGAAAGGGAGGAAATCCTCTCCGTCAAATTCGAAGTCGTCTGCGATCCACTTGAATTGACGTGCAGCGGTTATCCGCACAACTTCGTCGTTGTGAACCTCATCTGGTTTGAGCAGGTGGCGGTATATTTCGTAGACGACCGGCCTGCTTGCCTTCGATATTTTGATTGGTATCCACTGGCTCAGCAAGATGGGTATCCTGCGGCGGAGAAGCTTGGCCATGGAATCTTGTATCTGGACATCCTTGACCAGTGTCGCGTTGAGGAAACGGTCAAAGTCAAATGCTTCATGGACGATCGCCGCGGCGCAGCCCAAAGCGCAATAGGCCGCTTCTTTTGTGACAATATCCATGTCAATCTTCGTCGCCAGCTCACAGTACATGAGGAGAGGTTTCCCCAATTCCTTGTAGTGAGTGAGAAGGTCGATAAGGAGCCTCTCAGCACAAGGGCGGACAGCCCACTCAAAGGCCTGACCTTCGTTGCGCTCCTGAGATTCCCATGTCTCAGGATCTTCCTCCCAAGCCTCAAGGTCTGATTTTCGGAAGATGAAGAGCTTGCTGATAATAACCTGTACTATGTCTAACAGGAGGTCGTTCGTCAGCAGCTGTGTCTTGATCATATCTATTGCTTCTTTTTCCTGAGTTTTTGTTTCGGCGCTCCGGTACTTGAACGTCTGCACGGGCTGATAGGCAATAGCTACACAGCCTCTAAGAAGCAGAAGACCCTTCAAGGCAAGCTTTTCCGATAACGGCCCTTCATGCTTCGGGTTCCCCCCCTGAGTCCCGCCGGACACCTCCTTGATGCCGCCAGATTTCTCAAATACGTCTGAGAATTCTCTGACGAGGTTCCAGTAAGCCTTGGTGAGTGGAATGGAGTTGGGTAGGGCTGTAAAACTAGCAGGATGCTGTTGACACATGTCAATGTGCAGTTTTGTGAACTGAATGAGATGTTTGCCGACCAAGTCCTGGAAGGGTACAGGAATCCATGATTCATGGCCGACGCCGTTCAGGAACTGGTCGAATTGAGTTTGCGAGACAGACCAAAAACCTTGGACCATGCTATCGGTATGTGGTTGCTCGTAGCCAATTGTTACCAGCCGCCGCAGGATTTTGAGAGCAGTGAGGCTGTTTTGCATGGCATAGTCTGCATCATCCTCATCTCCCTGGCCCTTGGTGAAAAATTGCTGCCAGTAAGCCGTTTTCTCCGTGTATATCTCGCCGAGCAGTTGAACTAGCTCGGGTGTGACAGCCTGAAGGGCGGTCTGCGACTTGCGTAGACGAGCAGTGCCAAGCTCCTTGACGACTCGGAGAAGGACGAGAAGGGCGCCGCCAAGATGAACAGGATTCCCAGTTTTTGAGGCTCTCGTCACATTAATAATCGTTGGTAGCGCGTCTGGCCACTCGTTCGGGTAGTCTATCCGCACAATCTTGGCCGTCACCAAGGCATTGTGAAGCGAAAGGCTCTTCTCCTCCTCGTCAACCGAGCCCTGCAGCAGCCGTGATCGAATCAGCTGTTTGTCAGGGGGTTTGATGGCGTGTTTGGCGGTGGGCCTCCAGTATTTATCGATTCCATTTTTGAGAAGAATAATGGCGAGGAAGCGGATTTCGTGGCGTAGTGACTTGTCGAGAAAGGCGGTCTGGTGGGAAGAAGCGCTGCTTAGCGGATGAGCTTGGACGAGAGCAACCGGGGATGTCTTACCTGAAGGGCAATGTGGTATCCTGGGTGCGATTCCCAGGCTTGAAGTTGCTGGCCGGCCGACTGCCTTTGGGCGTTGTTGGTTGACGTCGCAGCCGCCTCGAGCGCCTTCCCCAGCTCGAACAAGCTCAACGGAGTCGCCTCCCCGGGTACCTCGATCGCGAAGCTCATCCCGCGTGTTCTAATAAACCGGGAACGAGCGGGTACTCCTAAGGGTGTATGGGATGGGCTGAAGTTGAGTTGTTTACGTGGGTAGCTATAGCCCCAGCGATTTCAGTTTATAGTGGTAAGGCGACTTCAGTCAGGTTGACGTCTTAGTAACGGTCTAGAGCTGTCAGTCCCTGAAGGTGGGGGTTTGGACAACGGGAATGGCGGGGCAATCAAGACCGGGGTGCTTATCTTATCGTGAACCAGCAACGCTGTCCCCACTGGGTCTCGTTGGGGGCCTCTGCCCAACCTTGATGACAACGGTAATGGGCTTCTCTAGTCTACAGCTGAAACACATACATCTTCCGTTTGTTTATAGATGAAGCTGACCATGAGCTTCTTAGTGGATTTATGACAGAGAAATCATGCTGCCCTAGTTTCTTTTGCAAGGTTTTCCTTTTTTTTTTATCTTCCTATAGCCTGAGGTACCAATGACACTAAGTTTGACCCAAGAGTTGCCAACAAGCATATTGGCCCAAGGAGCGAAAAGGGAATTCATGTGAAAAAAGTGAAAATAAAAAACCGTTGGCATCTGAGAGACGAAAACGGAGGTAGAGTCTCTATACATTACAGAGTGCGATCCCCGCAAAGGAACCCTCGTCCTCATAGAACTTCTTCCTGCCACCCCCGTCCATATCGAAGCGATACACAGCGCCGCCCCTATGAAGTTTAAGCTCCCATTAGCATGTATTACCGGTATCTTCATAGTATCTCACCACGGTGGGAGGGAGCAGTGACTTACAGGCCGGTGGCATATATATGCCGATTTGTTTTGTCAATCGCCAGCCCGATGGCTTCATGAAGATTGCGTGCCAGGATCTGGTAGTTTCCATATTCGCCAGCCTCGTCGAGCGACATGCGGTTGAGGCTATTGCCCATAGGAAGCTCGCCCCGGTCCGTCCAGTACATGGCACGGCCCTCCTCGTCGATCTCAAGGTCGATGGGCTCTGGCAGATCCGAGTACAGACACTCGATATCCTGTCTTGTTGTGGCGTCTGTGCCAGGGGGCATTTTGATTGAAGCCCGCATGATTTTGCCTTCTGAGCCTTTCGAAGGGCCTTTTTGAGTCCAGTAGAATTTGCCCTCACGGGGCGCCACGGCAATCCCAACACACCAGAGTGTCTTTTTATCTTTGAACCCCTTCTTCCAGTCCCCATTCTGGATCAGAATCTCGAGGTCTGAACCGTCCGAATTGCACCGGCAGACCCGCATCCCTTCGCGATCCGAGAAGTAGAGCTTGTGGCTCTGGTGGTCGACGGCGAGCTGCTTCGGAGTGTGGACACACCCAGGGGCGACGATCACCTTGATATCACTGCCGTCCAGGTTACTCGACATGATGCTACCATCGTTGATGTTTGGCACACCCATGTTTGTCCAGAAGATCTTTCCAGCGGCGGGATTGAGGGCAATCCCGTCAGGCATGGGTTGATGACCCACGACCGTACGCAGCGGAGACTTGCCGTCTGCGCTCCCAACCAATATACGGCCCTTTTGGTAAACCTCGCTGGGCTCGTTCGCCAACCCGAGATCTAGGATATACAGCGCAGGCGCCTCTAGGTTATCGTAGGCCGACGGCTTTTGCGCAGCTGTCTTGGTGGTATGGCCCGGGGGATAGAAGCCACCCTTGCTGCTCTTTGCCCCCAGCTTGCCCTCATCGATGTACTTCTGGAGAAAACCGATGGCTCCTGTGTCTGGTAGGCCCCGTTCATCAATGTAGTGCTGCTCAATCAAGGACACAGTGTCTAGGCCAACCGAGTCCATCATGGCGCACGGGGGATCTCCATTCCGAATGAACATCTCGGTCCACGCCGTGTCCAGCTCAGCCGGCGAGGCAACGCCCTCGGACAAAACCATCAAGCATTCTCTCTTGACGGCAGCCCAGACGCGATTTACAATGAAACCGGTAGACTCCCCGTGTACTCTCAGGGGTAGCATCCCGGAGGCGCGAAAGTGCCCCTCAAGGAAGGGGAAGATGTCTTCGTGTGTTGAGCCGCTCGTCATGAGCTCCACGAGGCGAATCTTCGGAGGGATGATATAGTGCGTATTGAGAATGCGCTGTGCCGTCTCAGGTCGGACTTTCACCGTCATCTCGCGAGATTTGTAAGAAGACGAGTTCGATGCCAGGATCGCGTCAGGGCGGGCCAGTTTTTCAAGCTCGGCGAACACAGCGATCTTGAGATCTAGCTTCTCCGGCACGCACTCGATGACAAGCCAAGCATCCTCAACAGCAAGCCGCAGGTCTTGAAAGGGCTGCATCGCAATCTTTTCGGGGTCGGCGGCAGGCTTGTATCTCCAAAGCTCGTGTTTGATGTATTCCAACGCTCCGGTCGTCTGGGAAGCATCGGGATCACGAATGTGGACTTTATAACCGGCGGATGCCCAACAAGCCCCGATTCGACGACCGAGGACTCCGGCTCCTAATACGCACACTGGCCGGTCCGCGATCGATGGGAGCTGCCACCGCGACATCTCGGGGATGGAGGAATTTTGCGACATGATGAATGGAGCGCGAACGAAAACGATGATACTCTTCAGAAAACGTGAGAAACGAAAGTGAAAGAGCCCTACGTCTTTAGTTTTAGGAATTCGCCGACCCTTCGGCGATCCGGACCCGAATAGTGTCCCGCATCATAATTCACATGCATAGTGTGCTAATGCGCCGCAAGACGTAGGCTTGACCGGGTTATCGGTCGGACCTTCGGACCATTTTTCCTGGAACCTTAGCTGAAGTTTCGCTCATTGCGTCAGCAATTTCGTCCTATGGATATTCCCGAAGATTTCTGCGCTGTTCCTGCTAGGTACAGTTGAGAAGCGGCCTATCAACGGGTCCGTCTTGCTTTTGCCTCTGCCTTGGAACCTGCGTTTGGAGATGGCTCGGACGGGTAGCACGTGGTGTGTGTGCAAAATGTGTGCCGTTTTGAGGTGGTGGGATCGTCACCAAAAAACAACAACGAGACATACATCTCCAACAGCATGTGGATCGTTGCGGTTCAAAAGCGAGGCGAGGTGAGGAGGAGCGTCGTTGAGCCCCTGTCACCAGGCCAGTTCCACTGGAATACCGGGGTTGCCTGGCCCGAGCTCTTACCCCGGTCGATTTAACCTCGGCTCGTCATTGAATGGCATGACCTCCACGCCTCGCGCTTCGAATAACGAAGCACCCCATTCCCGACAACGATGCGCGCCAGGAAACAAGGCCCGCCACCAGCACCGCTTTGGCTGCCATCTCGCCGATGAAATGAGCGACACAAACTCCTTCGCTCAGGCGCAGCAGCGCCTGGCTGCGCGACGCCAAGCGCGTGAAGCAGAGGTCTCCGCTCGTTTGGCTGTCCAGCGCTCCGAATCGCAACTGCGTGCGCGCATCGAAGCCACACAGTCGCCTCTTATCCGGAGACTTGGTTCCTCGACCCTGTCGCTCTGGGACACGATATCGAGCCGCGAAGGCACTCGGCCGGCATTCCGCGTTGGCCAGGTTGATGCCGAACTTCTGGACGCAGAGCTGGTCGAGCTACTTCGAGGACAAGTGGATAATGCTCTCAAATACATTGGTGGAGGTGCCGCGCAAGGGGGGAGCTCCTTAAAGGATGAGTGGCAGGCGGAAACTCTCCTGGCACTGCGGGCAGTGCTGTTCAAGTTGACCATCTGGGACAACGATGCGACATACGGTGCCGCGCTTCAAAACCTCAAATACACCGACGCGAGAAGCGGTGGTGCCGTGTTAGTGCCGCCGAGCAAGCTGCAGAAGTCTTTGTATGGGCTGGCCACGGTTGGCGGCAACTATCTCTGGACCAAGTGGGAAAACTGGCTCCTCGACCAGGACAACGGCTTTGGTGAGCCCAACCCACGTGTGCAACGGCTGTCGCGATGGACTTCTACGGTGTCCACAGCTCATGCGACAGCCGCTTTTGCTTCGTTCGTCGTATTTCTCCTCCAGGGAAGATACCGCACCCTGCTGGACAGAGTCCTGAGGATGCGTTTGGCGCCACCAACTAGCCAAGTTAGCCGCGAGGTATCCTTCGAGTACCTGAACCGACAACTTGTCTGGCACGCCTTTACAGAATTCTTATTATTCGTGCTTCCGCTTGTGGGAATCAACCGGTGGAGGCGTTGGCTCACACGCTGGTGGAGGAAAACCAAGCAGATTATCAACACGAGCCGTGCCGGGGATGGCAGCGAGGAGAAGAAAGGAGAGTACGCTTTCCTTCCCGAGCGGACCTGCGCCATCTGCTATCAAGATCAAAACTCGGCAACCAGCGAAAACGACCTCATGGCGGGAGCAGCCAGCGGCGTGGTTGGGTCGGCGCAGACCGACATCACCAATCCGTATGAGACGATCCCATGCGGGTGTATTTATTGTTTCGTCTGCCTCGCGACGAGGATAGAACGAGAGGAGGGCGAGGGCTTTACCTGTCTCCGCTGCGGAGAGGCGGTCAAGGAGTGCAAGCCATGGAATGGAGATGTCGTGGAGCCCCCTGCGAGCTCCCCAATACAGAAAACAGTTATGTTTGCCGACGACGTCAAAGCCGGTTCTGACGACGGCCACGACGATGACGACGGCCAGGAGAGTTCAAGAGTTTTAGTAGAGGTGCCTCCAACTAGTATTGACGAGTTGGACGAAGAGGAAGAGGAAGAAAATACCACAGGATCTGATGCAGATTCAGAAGACTATGAGGTAGAGGAGGACGAGTTAGGAGATGATCTGGCAGGGTAGTGTCTGGTCTAAGCCAAAAATAGTCAATGTACAATACACCAATTCAAGCCGACAGTCTAAAACGTTGCTTGTCTAGAACTTATAGTAGCTGTACAGGCTAATTCTGCATGTTTACTCTTCCAGGGCTGGATGTTCTTTCCTGTCAAGTATTTCGATTGAGAAAGGAGGGTATGTCGGCCGAGCATTCCGTCATGTTGCGTCGAATTGCCCCCCCACAAGGGATCCCCCCCCCCCCCACCCCAAACACCCCTGCTCATCCCTGCATGGATCGCGATAAGGTCAAACGCCATCGCAAGTCAGGCCGCCCAAGAAACCACATGAGACAAAAAGTCGTTGCCGTACACGCTCACGCTCCGCAATCCACGATCACATTGTAACCCAAGGGACGCATCGAAAAGCCAATACAGCCAAAACCACCGAAAATCGGAACAGAAAGAGAAACAACGCCAGGAATGCCTCGCTCAACCCGATAACCCACGCGCCGGACCGAAGTCGGGAGACGGGAAAAAAGTAGGGAAAGGGCACCCGGGGTCTCGAGTGCCGAAAAAGCCCTCTATTTTCCTCGGTGTAAAACTCCGATAGATGGGCATCTCCCAAAGTAAGGCCGACACGCAAAGCCAGCGACGGGGCCAACAACACCGCTATCGGCAGGTCGCGCCGCACCGCGCAGGTGGCGGTGCCGGGAGTAGCGCGCCTCCGCCGATGCCGTCCTTCTTCTCGTTCCAGCAGGGCTCCGAGACCGTTCAGAATATCCGCTACGGCACCGAGGCATCGCCGCTGCTGGGGAGATTTCGTGCCGTGCCGAGGCCGTCCCACTTAGATCGATCGTCGCCGCGCCGCGCGCGGTCGGCAAGCCAGCTTGGTTTGCTGTCTGCCGGGTGGCGGGGGAGTGTACATGTTGGGTATGGGGCGTTAGTGGCGGCTGAGCTGGAGGCGGCAGCGGATGACGAGGCGGAGGATGGGGATGATGAGGAAGAGGAGGAGAGTGACGCTTTCTTGCCTGGCCAGCCCCGGGCATCGCGGATAGTGAGGAGGTTGAGGAGGTTGGCAAGGCGGATTGATGATACCTGGGTGAACCCCAAAGCTGGCGCCGTAAGGAAGACGGTCGATCGGTGGTGGAGCCGATGGGGGGTGTTGGTGGTGTTGCCTGCTGCATTGGTAGGTCGCCCCTTTTGTTTTGTTTTGTTTGGATGCCCCGACGGCCGAGAGGCTTCATATGGATGTGTGCTGTGGAGTGATGGTGATGTGAGGCTTGTATTGTTGATGCAGCCGTTAATTTGTGTCCGCATAGGCTGTGGCTTGGTGTGCTATGCCGTTTCCGCAATACCCGTTGCCCGATGATGACGACGCGGACGAGCCGGGTCAGACGCCCGGACTCGGGAGCCGGGTTCCTGGCCACGGAACGGCCCATGTCCAGGTTAACTTTTGGTTCTTCCTGTTTGTTTACTACGGCTTCTACAACCTGACGGCTCTGATATGGATCACAAAGGTCTTCAACATCTACAGCTTGAACTGGTGGCCACAGTCTCTCGGGTTTCCTGTTACCATGGCCGCCATCGCCATCGTGTCGGTCGCAGGTCCAATACCTGTGTATCTCATCAAGGGGACGAAGTTTTTGACCGCCCACAACACGGCATGGATCTCGTGGACGTTTGTCATCATGGCGATGCCTGTTGCCATTGCCTTCTTCATTTTGATGACTAACGAGCGTCATTTGGGGCTTCGAAACTCGTTGTCTGAGACACAGCGAATCTTCACTTCGTCCTGGTGGGCTGGAGAACAAGAGAACACACTCTCCCGGCGGGATATGAGGCGGCATGCTGCACTGAACGCTTCCTTCGACCCGCTTGTCGATGGGTCGCGAGCAGGGTTCGACGACGGGACGCGCTATCGGCCAGGTATGCCCACTCGGTTACGCCGGCGATGGCTACCGGCCAGTTTCGTACGCTTCATATGGTTCTGCATGGCTCTAGCCATTGGGCTGCTTGCGTACGTCATAGGGGAAGCCTACGCCGAGATCTACCTTCGCACATTACCCCACAACAACTTGGAAACAATTGTTTACGTGTACGGGTGGATATCCACTGTCCACTTACTGGACGGGTTGACAGGGTGGATCCTGGGAGGCAACGAGGGCGAGAGGGTCGGGAGTTACCCTTTGAGTTGGATATTCAAACTGTAAGCCTTGTTCGAACCAACGCGCTGGACTCATGATACTAACTGCGTCAGATACTTCATGTTGACCTACCAAACGTATGTGCGCGCCTTGTACGCACGACTCCGCGGGCCTCAGTTCGCTGTGCTCCAGATAATTTCTTCCACGGGCCTCATCATCGTCACGCCATTGCTGATGTCGGCAACCTGCCACTGGTTCCTCAATATCATCGGCGTGAATGGCCAAAGCTATGGCACGTACCAGAAGCAGTGCGTACGCAATGTCTTTATCCGCTTCCTAGCTGAGAACGCATCCATGCTTGCCTTTCTCGGGAGTGTTGTCGTCCTCCATTTTGGTGCCAACAAGGACGTCTACCCCTATTTTGCTTTTGACGGTGCTGTCGGCGACGAGGGTGACTATGACTTCGGTTTCACGTTCTATGCCTCGAGCATCACGTGGGCCTGTGAGCTAGCAACCAGCCTCATCCTTGCCGGCCTGATCCGCTGGATCTATGGCGTCAGCGTCGTCACCGAGGGGAAGCTCGATTTTGCCGTCTGGCCCGAGCTGCTCCCCACCAGCGTGGCCGTCATGCTGCACGTCCTACAGAACATGCTCTTCTCCATTATCCGGCTGCAGTTTCGGTGAGGATGGGTGGGTCGAGACGGGTCCATTCGAACGTTGTGGTGTGGCACCGCGGGAATAGACGCGATACGACGTTAAGCAGGTCCCCATAACGAACGATGCCATGGTGACAGCGTGGAGATCGAGAAGGGCCGATGGCCTTTTCTTCTAAAGAGTGCCGTACATTGGTCGTGGGCGAGGAAGGGAGAACCTAGAGGGAAGGAGGGGAAGGGGAAGCCGAACACTCAGGTCCTTGGACCCCACCCGGCATATATATTGTTAACTGTCGACGCGATGTGTGAGCGACCAGAGTATCCGACGACGACTCGGCCCGGGCCCAACATCTGGATACCCGGAACCCGGTGAGCGGGCCGAATTTCTTAGCCTAGCGACGATGCCGGCCGTCCTCCACTAGCGGAATCCCGGTCGTGTCACGTCGCATCGTGCTACATTAACGCCGAGCACTCCACCTATGAGGCATGCCGTCTAGTAGGCGGGAAGAGAGAGGAAGGGAGAAGATGTTTCCATGCAAAGATGACCCGGGAGGTATTCCGTTCGGAGTTTTGGGGGGTTTCCGTGGACGCATATTTCTATTTTCATTGCCCATCCCGCCCCTTTTTTATAATTTCTGGGTTTACTTGCCGTTCTATACACTCTGCATATTGATCCAGGAGCAAGGGAGAATTAGATGAAGTACCTCCTTTTTTGTTACTTTTTGCTGCATGATACCCCGTGGAATCTTTCTAGCAGCGAGCATTCAGGATACCCGAGACAGACCGAATATAATATTTACACCTTGAGCAAGCCGTCTTGCGGTTCGTCATCTAGGCCCGAAGAATGTCGCCGATGGCTTTCCGCGCGTTTCAACGCCGTGAATGCAGGATCAAATCGTTGTCTTCCGGACGGGATCTACAGCTCGAACGGTATTTACGTTCCCCAAATCCACCCTATTGTTGAAACTGAGTTCAATAATCATTGCCGTGTGACTCTCTGAAGAATCAGGTCCCATTCGCGAAAAAAATCACCCGAACCAGACAGCCTCGGACAATTAGAACCTGACCACCATACCCTCCACACAAATTGTCCTGCAGGCTGCGCTCGTTCTGGAAGCCTTCTCGGGTGCGGATGCATGTGCATTCCCCATATTGCAGAGGCTTGCCGATAAGAACCAGGCGCGTTCTGCGCTCTAGTTACCCCTCCATATGAGATTCATCAACAGGCCCAGAAGGTAGACGTCTGTTTATCTAAACACTTAGATGCCGGGAATGAAGGGGGGTGGGGCACGAGACACATGGGTTACATTGATGGCATCACTAAGGGCATGGGGGAAAGTAGCTTGATGCATCTCCTCGCCACGAGTCGAGAGCAATGGCAAGAAGACAAGACAGACACCCCTTCATCAAGCTTGAGCTGAACTGACCGAGGACGATCGGTTAGATGGTCCGGCTATATAGTCGACCCAGCACAGTGGTACGGCAAAATAGCAACATTTCGTGGCCCGACAGGCGATACTCCGCGTCTAGGGTCAAGAGGTACCGGTACGTAGCCCTTGGCAGCTTCTTGGTTAGCAGACAACTGAACCACAGAGTCGGCTCGCATCGGTAACTCAACAATCACTCAAGTGGCGCGCGCACACGGCCTTGCATCCAAGACGCTTCCTTCAGCAGTTGCAAGGCGGCAGCCAGGACAGCAATGCCGCGATCCATGCTAGCGATAAAGCACTCAATTCCGCCAGTAATAGCTCGAAGCAAGGATAGGCGGTGAACAAGTTCGGAACTCTCCCGCGCGAAACTGGCGAGAAGTGAACCTATAGCTGAGAATGGGAGACATACTAGTCCATGGTAACCACTAGTAACACCCCATAACAGGAGCCTGGGGACGGACTAATGCAGACGATCTGTGTGGGATTGACTCTAGGAGCATGAGACAGATTCGAGCCTGAAAAAGAAGGTTGCAGGCCCAACCCCGAGATAGGAGTCCACCGCCACATCCGAGGCTGGCACAGAGAAATCGGAAGCTGAACTCAGCTTCGGGTAACAAAGATGCGAGCTTCTCGTGGCCGACAGCGGCCGGTGTTGTGACGCGGGCTAGTTAACTGTCGTGACTGTTGAAACGGTCAATCAGAACCGCAGCAGCTATCAACTTCTTGAACCGCGACAGGTTGTGGTGGGGGATTGATTAGAAAAGACCAGCCCGACGCTGAAAAGTACCAAGTGCAGCCGTCGGACGAAAGCACCGTTTGTAAGTAAGGAAGAACCAAAGAAGAATCCTGCATATCTCGACGTGGACGCCGCAGTAACCTTCCTGGCCAGCGAACCAATGATCCAAAGGCCCGGAGAATGCGCCCTCCTTGACGATGGACCCGTGCACTCGCAGTGCCCACCCAGCCCTACGGCAAGCTGAGTCTGCGATCTGCGCCACGAAGGCGGGACTCCCACGACCCGGAAACCCCCGAAATACCGACGGCTACCGATCTGGATGTGGAGCGGTCGGATGGCTAAGATGCGGCGAGATCGGAAGGGATTGCATCAACATCCTCTTGCAAGGGATGGCGTCCTATCGGGCACATGTCATACGACACTGCGAACCAAGTAATAATACAGAGAAGAAGGTTGTTTTGCTCAAATGGAGACAGTTAGGGCAGATGGAGGTCAGGGTATCTGTCCTGTTGCGCCTGTAGGCAATTCCGGAAGGTCACACCAGCTAGTCCGAGTGGAAAAAGAGCCCTTGGGATTCTGTCGGACGATGAGGCGATCCGCTGATGCCGAGGCAGTCTAAGGAGAAGCTGAGGTGATGTGATGACCGCTGAGGTGGACTGGGAGCCTGGCGCGGGTTGATGAACGCAAAAATTAGCCCTGCCGTGCTCGGCATAAGAAATGGTATTCCATTACGTCTCTCAAACGGCAGCAAGGTGCTCTAGGATCGAGCCGCCAGCGCGGTTGTGAATAGCGGGCTGCAGGCGTGGGTGTGAGAGTGAGAGCCGTGGGGGTTGCAATAGAGAACTGCACCTCTGATAAGGAATTCTCGAGCTGTGATATTCAGGTGCGAATCGGAACCCTTCAGGGGCTGTACAAGACCCGCAATTGATCTGTAGCCAAGTTAGGCGAATGTGGTGATATCGATGCGGTGTTTGGGTGCTAATCTATTAGAGCAGTGACTGGCTTCACATGAAGCGGTGACTGGGCGTTCTGGCTGGCGTGAAGCGATGTGAAATGGGGCATCGCCAATTTCATTGGTGCGGGTTTTCTGGGGTTATTATGGGTGAGTGCAACCAGCGTGGCAGCCATACCCGGCATCAAGCTCTTCTGATACCGTTTTGCGGGATGAGGAAAGCTTCTGATGCTGTGATACTCTGCAGTCAGGCTCGGGCTGGCTTGCAGGGAGGGACTGATGAAGGCGAAGGAGAAGCGGTGCGACCGGCCGGGGAGGACAGGCACCGCGAGTAAACGACTCATCAATTCAGCTTGATGCTCAAAAACCAGCAGCCAGCGTCCTGCAAGCTGCAAGTACTTGCGCCATCAGGCAGGCTGTCGACTGCCCGTCGTGATGTCGTGAGCATGGTATACTTGTTTGGCTGAGAAGTGAGGGGTTGCCTTGGTCTTCCATGCAGCTGCCGCATCAACAGGTGCATTTGACGCATGCAGCATCCCCAGCTCACCCAAGCTTGAGGGTGTTTGTACGCCCAGGTTTTAGTCACGGCGGGACGGTTTCAACGGGCATGTTTGGCGCAGAGACAGCTGAGTTTATGGCGTTTGATGAGGTGGTTGTTTGGTGCTTGGTGCTCAGCTTTGGTGCTCGACGCTCGACGCTGTGGTCGGGAAGCAGGAGCGATTTGATGGAGGGGTCAGAGGTTAGATGGAGGCTTGATTCCACCCCACCTTCCCCTCAACACCGCTTCATGGAAGCTGGAGGCTAGAGCCCGCCCGCTGGGCTACTGCTCCTGCTCGGTTCACCATCCTCCCCATCTGCTCCGTCGTCTGATGGACGGCTCTGTAGATGACATCCGATAAGCTAGCGGGACCAGCGGGACTGCCGATGAGCTGATGGCCAAGAAAGGAAGCCCAATCCCAGCCACGCAGGCATCGTGGCCTAGCAGAGCGAGGGTCGCAGAATTGTAACCGCCTCTTCGGCCCTCGTCTCCCTTTTTCACCGACTCCACTGACGCGACCCCTCTGACTCTCTCCATCCCGGCAAAGGGCCCGTTTTCTCTCTCTCTTTTTTTGCTCCCTGGGGTTGTTCCAATTCGCTGCTTGTCAACTTCTTTGCACCGCTTACGCCCATCCCTTTTCGTGTTGCACACCCTCCCACACGCCTTTTTTTTTTCTTTCTTTGGCTTGCGCTCACCCACGGCCGGCTTAACACTTCGCTTTAGATACGAGGCCTTACTTTTGACCCCCCTCCCCTTCCCTCTCTCGTACCCTCCTTCTTCTCTCCTCAACATGAGCTCAACCACCGACGCTCCTCAAGTCCCTCAGACGTCGGCCGCAGCCGCCTACCTGTCCAACAGCAACCCCAGCAAGACCACCGCCGCCACGGCCTCCACCGCGACCCACGATGCCTCGGGAAGACAGTCCGCCGCCGCCGCCTCCGCCGCCGCCGAACTCGCCAGTACAAAGATAAAGCTGCTCGGCGCCCTGCGGAGCTTTCCGGACTTCCCGATCCCCGGTATCCAGTTCATCGATATCCTGCCGCTCTTCCAGGACGTCTCAATCCACGTGGCGCTGCTGCGCGCCCTGGAGCTCCAGGTGCTCGAGTCTGGCGTGAAGCCCGATATGATAGTGGGGTTGGACGCGCGGGGCTTTCTCTTCGGGCCCTCGCTGGCCCTAAGGCTCAACGCCGGCTTCGTCCCCGTTCGCAAGCAGGGCAAAATGCCCGGCCCCTGCATACAGGCTGCGTATGAAAAGGAATACGGCACCGACTACTTCCAGATGCAGGAGGGTGCCATCAAGCCGGGCCAGAAAGTCCTCGTCGTCGACGACATCATCGCGACTGGTGAGTTGAAAACACAGACCCCTGCAGCTCTCTTTTTTTGGCCCCTGGCAATCGACAAAGTTCACCCATCGCAACCACAATGGCGCGATCCCGTCCTGCCAGGGGGTGTCCCACCAATCAGCCGCTGCCCCTCGCCACGGGTGTCACCAACCCACTCACGTCTTCACCGTTCTCACAATATCACCTCATTTTTCATGGGCGTTAGGCTAACCTTCATCTCCTCTGTAGGCGGATCTGCTGCTGCTGCTGGTGAGCTCGTCAAGAAGCTCGGCGGCGACCTGGTCGGGTACCTTTTCATCTTGGAGATCCCCTTCCTCAAGGGACGCGACAAGCTTGGCGGCGTGTCGACCACCACTCTGCTTGAGACCGACGGTTAAGAATGGCACCCTGCGCAACCAACCACGCCCGTTATACGCGATCGATCAACAGTTGACGCCAATACCCAAGCCCCTCTGTACCTGTTTTTAAGCCCGATCTCAGCGGGCTTTACTTCACTAGACTTGTTTTTTTCTTCATGATATTCTGGGCCGTAGTGAATCTCATATGATCACGGACGAAGGAAGGGGTAACTGACTTTGTACCAATTGGCGTTCGGGGCCACAAAAAGTTTCCTTTTGCATGATAGACTCGGGGTTTGGGATGAATGAAGTGCTAGCTTCGCCAAATCTCAGTTGGACTGCTGCGGTGACATGTGAAGATCGGTATTGGGAACGGATAATGGATAATGGCAGGCTGATATTAGACCAATACAGAAGCCGGGTGGAACAACGTTGATAGTACCTGCATTACACTAATATCAATGAGTCTATAATCCATGTTTGAACCCGGGGTGACATTTGCACCACTTTGTTGGGTGTGTACATCCAAACCATTTTTCAACCCAGTTCCAGATGAGATGAGATGAAAATGAGATGAAAATGGGACGAAAAATCAGCTGGGATCCCATTACATCACCACCCAACACTGTGGAACACAACAGTTTACTCCAATAGTTTTCAACCGCCCAAACCAACCAGAGATAGATCCATATAATGCACCTCGTATTCATCACTCCACTTTCTTCATGTCTCTCTTTCTCTCTAAATCATATATCACATACACATACACTTGCATCCGTTTACAAATTGACGCCTGCGTCTCCTTCGTCAACTATGATGTTCCTGACGCGGGACCCTTGACTCTCAATATAATACCGCCTTGCTAGCCCCAAACGCTCAGCCATAACCAGTTGATGGTATGCTGTCTCGCCACCGCCAACCATGACCATGGGAATGGGATGGCGCCGCGGGATGCCGCCCGGTGTGTGCTGTATCTCGTCCAGCAGGGGGCGGACGAGCCCCACTCCAGCGGCCGAGAGAGCGTAGGCGCGGTAGTCTGCGCCGTCCTCCTCGTCATCTGAAACCATGACAACGAGTTGGAGTGATTGTCGGGATTGGGTGTAGGCGGGGATGTTGGCGAGCTTGGTGCTAAAGCTGCATCCGCCGCGACGGATGACGATGATCTGATGGTCGCGGGGTGCCTCTTCGGGGAGGGGCCCAGTGCAGGCGATGCCTGCGGCGAAGATGGTTGTCCAGGGGAATATGCCTGGATCGACGGGGCCAAACTCGCCCACGCGTGCGCCGGCTGGGATGACGGTTGCAGGTAAAGGGGCGGCTCCTACGCCGGTCGGCGCAACAGCCGTTTGGTTGATGACCAAATTATAAGGTATTGGGACGACGGGGTCTTGGTACTCCAGCGATGAGACTATGCGGGTAAGGAGGGATTTTACCCGAGAGCCGAAGTCGGTGACGCGGGATTTAGTGGTCGGTTTGCTGGCCGCCTCGGTGGTTTTGGAACAGGGAGGCTCCTTCCAAGAGTCCAGCGCAGCGTCATATTCCAGTTCGTCTTCCTCGTCGTCCTCGTCGTCCGAGAGTAGTTCAACACGATGTAAGTGCTGTAGCTTAGTAAACATTGGGTCTTTAACAAGGTTGAACCTGGGATCCGAGACGTCGCCCAGGATTGCCCGATCCAAGACAATAAACTCGTCTCGGCCAAGCAGCGCGCCGTTAACCTTGCTAACACGCCATTCTCGCTCATCACCCTCATCCAGCTGCATAGTAATTTTCAAACCAGAGAGAGTGGAAACCCGAATGCGGTCTGTACTAAGGCGCTCCAAGGTCTGGCTGCCAAGCATGAAATTAAACATACTGCCGCCTACCACCTCCTGAGCGTTGGACGCGAACTCTAAGTTTACTTCGACTGGGGACTTCACCTTGGAACATGTCCCGTTATCCGGCATCAGTTCCGACGGGAGGGTCCAAGGATAGAGTGCAAAGTTTGACCTAGGTGTGGCTTGGCCACCCATTCCCGCGGCGTTTATACCCGGACGAGACGCAGGCTGTAAATGCAGGTCTAACATCCGTGCCGCGTGGTAGATGTCATCCCTCGCAGCGATAACAGATCCAGTAAGAGGGACCGTAGAAGGGCGTGGCGGGCATGAGTTTCTGTAGGACTCGTCAAAATAGGGACTCAAGTCCTTTCTGCGGGATGGTCGACGCGTTGTGCCTTCTGCAGGTTTTGCCAAGGGGATGATCAGCGGGTGCCCCTCAGTCGTGAAGACGTAGGCCGCATCCAGTTTGTTCAAGGGGTGTTCGTCATCAAAGAGGAGGTACATGTACTTTGCTGTCTCCCCCAGGAAAAAGCTCTCCATGCGATCGCTCTTCTCCCCATCTATTACGTTCTGAAGCCCCGCCCAGCCACACGGTGTCCAACACCGTCTGGTGATGTCTCGGAGAACCATCTCGCCGACATATAGGAACCAAGGGTCTTTGGTGGCGCGATATAAGTGGTAGGTCGACTCAATAAACTCCGGTCGCAACGGCCACCAGCCAAGGCCGCCTTCGACAGCCTTATCCCTAATTGACCATCTTTCCGGGAGGGCGGCATATCGGGTCCAGATGGCCGTGTAGAGCAAGCTGGTGTCGACCGCCTCATCGACCTCACCCGCTAGCACGAGAAGCCCAGAATAGTAAGCGCCGAGGCTGTCAACCCACGTGGAGGCCAGCGAACCGGTGTAAAGATTCACATTCTCGTAGTGGGGATGGTCTTTCTCGCTGTAGAGATGACGCTTTATCGCTGCATGGGCCTGGTGCCAAGCCTCCAGAAAGCTGTCTGGGGAATTCTCAACATCACTCAGGGGCGCGAAGATATCGTTAGGGTCCATCCAGGCGCTGTGAGCCGGTCGTGGAATGGTCTCATTTGGTGGCCCATGACCGGAGAGTAGAATATGAGTCTTCAAAGCATACTCAAAAAAGCTGTCAGCGCCAGCACCTATCACGGAATATCCCCCTATCCAGTGACCCTGCTCGGCGTCGACTCCGGCGCCGATGAGACCGATCTGGCTCTTCCGATACCAGACGGCCCAGAACGCCCGCTTCGCAAGCTGTTCAAAACGCGGATCGCCGGTAAGACGGCTTAGCACGGTAAACTCGAGCACTAGAGAGCCTGCGCCGGCACTGCACGTCTCTGTGATTTCGGCAGGGCCTTCGGTGCTGCCTCCCCCTAGTCGGCCATCGTGCAGGGGCGAGTTCGCGTAGAAGGGGATCCCGTGACGCAGGTTTACTCGTGGATACGGCATGCCCGTTTTGGTATAGAAGGCTGGCAGAAGCCTCTGGGCCAGATCAAGGGCGAGACGGAGAAGCTGGCCGTCGTACTTCAGCCCGTTGGGCCATGAGATAGGACGGGGGTTGATCGGGTCGTCATCTGGATGGCGGGCAATGTAGCCAGTGATCGGCAGAGCGCCAATGGCAAACAGGTGGGCGCTCAGGAGGCCCCCTACGCCGCGAATCACGGTCTCGAAGACCTGCACTTTACTGTCGACATCGAACCCCCGAGCGCGAAGTCCTACGCCGGATGGGCCTGGTCGGCCATCGCCATACTGTTCGACCAAGGCTGCCACGCCGTCTTGGAAATCCCCGAGTGCCTTGGGACCAGTGTCACGCTCGTCAGGAGGGGCCGAAGCAAGAATGGCCAGGGTTGAGAGGCTGTCGATGAGGGTGAGGGAGTAGTTGCCCAATACATCGTTCAACTCGACATGGCGCGGGTTCTGCGCATCGCGGGTGAGCGGCGTACACGATACCGGGCGCAACTAAAGCCGGTTGGTTGGTGGTTAGCATGCTAAGGCTGTATAGTGTGCCGATGCGAGTGTGGTACTACCTACCTCGTCCTCAGGGAACGCAATGCGCATGTAGTTGTCGAAGCCGTGGTAGAAGAGGTCAACGGTCTCGCGCCGGAGCTCAGCCACGCGGGCGGGCCGCATCGCAGTGGCACTGAGCCATTGGGCCGGAACGGAGGCTACTGCAATGGCGCAGAGGAGGAGTCGGAGCCACGGCACCATCCGGCGGGCATCCCTGCCTGGATATCGGGGGCGCGGCAACGAGCATGGCAAGCGCGCGTTGGCATTCGGACGCCGACTCGAACACGGTCGCGGACGGGCGCTGCATCCAGAGCTGTCGCCAGCCAATGAGCAGCAGTCCATGCCGGCAGAGGCATCACCAAGAGCCTGATATGAAAGACCGCATCAAGGATCGGTCCAAGGAGCGTTGTTGGCCGTGCTTGAGAGAACCGGACCTTCGCCGTGTCATAGCCGACCGATCGCTGGTCAGTCGAGGTGTCCTTTGCCTTGACAGGCCGGAGACAACTGTCAACTGCAGCCGTTTCCGGTGCTTATCTAAGCTGCCGTCCCGCACGGCTTCACGGCGTACTCTACCAGGATCTGTGCCTCCAGGGTCGCGGCATCCTCCGCAATTGCTTGCCATGCGTCATCGCTCACGCATTACAGTTGTGCAGCATTTGTCAAACCTCATCTCCCATCCCACGCAAACCAAACCAACTTCACAAACAATTACAAACCCCGATTTTGGAGAACAAGAACCTCGGAGGAACGGCATGACGGAATGGCCGGGACATGGATGTTTGCGCCTCGCCTGGACAGTCCAGACCGCACGCACGCACGCCTAACCATGGATCTGCTTGATTGCTCGCGCATTTTGACCTTCACCGAAAAGTCAGAATCGCAGCTCCAGCACTCGGGCAGGGTTAGTGCCTGCTGTTCACCGTGTGTCACTGACCCGGAAACACACTTCAGTACGACATTGCGACACAGAATGCAAAATCTTGGGAGCTTGAGCGCAACCTCACTGCGTCTGCACCTCCCAGTCATCTCGAGTCGAGCCAGGGCTGTGCCGCTCTATTCCCCGCCTCTCCGGCCATGGGAATGCTGTGTGCTTTCCCTCCTCGTTTCACGCGGGGTGCTTCCAGAGGTGTCACCGAGCAGCGCCGGAGGTTGAAGAGCAGTCAAGCGCGCTTCCACAACAGGATTGCCGATGTGTCTGAAACAAGGAAGGCGAGTGTCGAACTTGTATTGTTGCGTGCCCCTTTGCCACCAACAATCAAAATGGTCTCGAGTTTAGGCGGACCGGGACGGCTCCCCACGTCGTCGAGCATTTTTGCGTGTGCGAAGTGTCAAGGCAGATTTGAGTCCGTCGGAATAGGAAGGTCGCTGCCGCTCCAGCACGCTTCCCACCTGCCCGAGAATCCACCCAACGCAACACGTCAGGCCGACGCCGACCCATAATTCAGCACTGCTATTCACTTGTGATAACGCGTGCGGTTTTGCAGGCGGCGTTCACGGCTCTGGACCCGACTTCGATGGAATCCGTAACTGCGATGAAGACCAGTTGAAGGAGGTCCCAAGAGGCGCTCCCCTGCGTACGCTGCCGCCCGAGCACCGTCCGCGGATGTGTCTCTTGCATTGCCGCAGCCCGGAGGCGCGCCACACCCCTTACCCGCGAAACTGGACTGGCACATTCTCTGGACCCCCCGTCAGTCCCAACCTACCTGTCTCCGATATTGTGGCATCGCGGCCTCGGGCGACGCTGGGGGAAAACGCACCACAGTGGGTGTCGCTATTTCATCCTGGCGCCGACCCGCGCATGCAAAACGCGTCACATTATACAGGGAAGAAACCTGCAGAGAGACCCCGACTGTTCTCGAATTTCCTGGCGTTTTCTGACATGGTCTGACTTGTATCTCGGCCACGACCTAGCGTCAGTGGCTAAATATACACAAGGTGCAGTTGTTGTGGTGAGGCTCTCCTGACACCGTCCAGTGCACGCATTAACGTTACCCGCGAGTCTGCCCAATGCCGTCTGTCGCCGTGAGGCGCTGTTTTGGCAAAACACAAGCGACGCATGCGGCAATGGGCAAATAGGAGAACTCATCGTCACCGCCGTTGTCATAACCGCGTCGCCAGTGCTCAATCAAGAGGGAAGCAAAACGACCAAAGGATCCTGCAGCGAGCCGACATCAACCCGAACCCGGTCTTGTGGAGGCAGTGCAGGTAAAAACTCCTAATAAGGCCCGGAGTTAATAACCCAGAATACCAGGTCGTTTGGCTATCGTATTCGTTCCTGCTGAGGTCATAACTTTAAAAGGGTTTTGTCCATTTGCGTCCGCGCGTTGCACCCGCCATCAACGCGACTGCCGAACCTGGGGATGAAACGGCGTGTGTGAAGACGGTGCTGCCTAGTCTAGGTAGGGCTGGATCTAGAATCTCACTCGGGATCTTTTCTTAGAACCCCAGGACGCAACAGTCAACTCCTTTCTTCAAACCAAAATCCCACCACATGTCTCAGGGGAAAGACTGCCGAATGGACCCAAGAACTGGTGCGGAACCACTGGAACACATAATAACACAATGTCGGATATTATCAAAAGTTCGACTTATATGCAGGTAACCCACCAATGGGCTCAGCTCGGTGACGAGTCAAGGCACAAATGCAAATGACCTCCCAGACTTTCCTGCGCTCGGCCCAAAAATCACATCACCGCATCGGGGTTGTTGCGCGCAGCGGCCTCTCGTCGCTTGTCTGCCACTGTCAAATGTCCAATCTCGAAACATTCGGCCCTCCCTTCCCTCCTTTGTGCGCCTATACAATATCATATCGTGCATACCGCGAGTCATGATTGGTGACAAAGAAGAGATTATGCAGGCCCGCACGAATCATCTCATTCGTATTCCACACCAGCAGGTGCATACCGTTAAAGTAACCCGTGGGGAACTCGGCCCTCGGAACACTGGCAAACCCATTCCATACAAAGCGGAATTGGAGTTTGATTGGGTGATTGGCCGAGACAAAAACCAGGACAGTTTCAAGTTAGGCAGAGCAGGCAGCGAAGCAGCGGCAGTGTCTACAACACCTCCTTTCATTCAATCATACACACGCTGCTCAAACGGGCAATGCAGAAAACTGTCGGCAGACAGGGAAAACACGAGAAAACCAAAGAAAAAATAGAATGAATAGTTTTGATCATTTGAGTCATAGTTCATGCTTCCTATGGCAAACTATATACTGTTTCGTTAGTGTGTAGGTATTCATCCCATCATCCAAGGGGGCGTGCCCTGTGCGGAGAGAGAGTAGATCGTTGATTGTGTGTGGGAGAGATCATGTCTCCCAATGAAGAAGGACCTTGGTATCCGATCTGTGCCTTGAGTTCCAAAATCCCATCTCTGCCCTATCCTTTTCCCCAATCATGAAGTGAACAAGTTCCGATGATAGATAGCCAAAAAATATAAGTGATGGCAGAGAGAAAAACGTAAAAGAAAACCTTCCAGCTTGCGCTAGGAACCACTGGTAGTAAAAAGTAAAATAAATATGCCGTTGCCTTCATTGTGCGGCGTACACATGCTCCTGCACCCGTGTCTGCTGCTGCATCATCTGCTCGCATGCTTGTCGAGCTACACGCTCGCTGTGATGGTTCAGGTCCCGCGGCTGTCCTCGGCCGCCACTACTATCGTCGTAACCCATCTCCATGACTTCGGGGCTCAAGCTATTCTCGGCCTTGATCTGCTTGTTGAAAATCTGATCGAGGTATTCGTTCTCCTGCTCCGAAGTAAATGCTGGGGCAATGCTAGCCTCGTCGATCATCTCAAACGAGGGCTGGCGTGCGGCGGGGGGAACGTGATGCGGGTGGCTCTGGAATGGGTGTAAACCGAGACCATTTGACCAATCACCCATGATGTTCGGGGGGTGATGCTGGCCATTCTGTGAGGCGCGACGCCGCGCGGCCTTGTTTTTCCTTCGCCTCGCCCCGCTCTTGTCGTCCATCGTCGGCTCCTCCACGCCCAGCTTCACGAGCATAGCCTCGATATGCTGTGGTTTCCAGTCCCACACTCTGCAGCCGCCGTTCTCCTTCATGCGGGCCAAGATGAGTTGGTACCGCTTCTCCTCGTAGAACTGGTGAGCTTCCCTTAGCCGTTCGAGCTGCCCATAGAGTCAGCGTAAAGTTCACCAAGGGATAAAATCAAAAAGGGAAAATGGGGTTTGGCTTACCTCTCGTTTGGGCCATACGCCGAACTTGGCTACGGCGCGTGACACCTTCATTTGGAGGGCGGCTTTCTCCCAGTTGCCCTGGTGCTTCTCCGAGTACTTCGCTTTCATCTCTTCCCACATCCCCTTGCCCTTCTCCGAGATGAACTCCTTCCGGAGCTGGAAGAGGTATTTGTCGTCTTCGGGCGCATCTTCTCTCAGCGTGAGCTCGTCTCTGTCTTCGTCCTCCGTGAGCCCGCTCTGCCCATCTAGTGAGTCTACTTGGGGTGTTCCCTTTGGTGTGCGCGATGGCTTTCGCGTGGGCGAGACCTTCTTGCGGATGCCCCCTAACCTGGGACTAGCTCGGTGAGATGAATAATGCCCAAGCATCATTGCCGGATCGCCTCTGACATCCTCGACTGATCCCGGCCTGTAGACAGATGGATGGGGTCGGGTTAGCGAGGACGGGGGCCCCGAAGCGGAAATGTGGTGATGCATGTGCGGCGCACTGACGGGCACATGTGTTGGTTGCTGGTGTTGTTGCTGGTGTTGCTGGTGCTGCTGCTGTTGCCTGACGAACAGTTGCGGGTCAAGCTCGACGCTTGAGTACTGGTAACCGTGAAACGGGTGGTGCGAAACTTCATGGTCGTTACCGCCCGACACGGTAAAGTGGCCCAGGTAAGGATCGATCGGCGGAGGGACATCGGCATTGGGTGACGATGGGTGGTGGTGGCTACCTGGTGGAGAGTGGGCCATGTAGTTCGCCATTTCAAAGCCCGGTGACTCTGTGACGGGATTCATTGTCATGGGCGAGGAGTCTTGACTGCTGGTATTTATCTCGAATGTGCTGTAGTACATTTTGGATGTGTTGGGAGGAGTAGGTATTTGTGCTCCGGGGGCAGCACTCTGAGACTGGTGGTAATTCCGCATTGGCTTTACAGCTTGCCTCTGCTGGAGAGGCGGGCTTCCAGCGCTTGATACCGGTGTTAAAAGGGTCGGGTCTGCTGCCGCTGGGTAGTTAAACGAGGACACGCCCGAGACCTGCTGAAGATGTGAGTCACTGCAGCCCCGTAACGCTCAAATAAGTGAGCGGGAGAAAGGCTTGACCAGACGTACGGCACTATATGGGTCCAGTTCGGGGGTTGTGTAGGCACCAGTCGAGGCACCGCTAGAACAGGAGGTCGAATCGCGCAGGGAGTCCGCCTGGATACGGTCGGTGTGGTGCGGACCTGGCGAGAGATAATGGGTGCTGACCATGTCGGCGTAAGGTATATATGTAAACTCGATGAGTGTGTGAGAGGAGGAGAGGCAGCGCGGATCCTCCCGGTTTGAGCTAAACGGCTGCGTCGACAGATGGAACGCAGTCTTGCTGGGTGTTAGTCTTCTTCTTTGTTCGCCACCGGTGCTGGGATCGCCACAACAGGATCAACAAGACGACAGGACTATGAGCCCGTGCCTTGGCCGTCACAGCAGAGGGGTGCCAGGCGGGACGGGAGGGCGTCGAACCTTTGAGCCTGAGGAGCGCGGGCGGCGTGGGTGGCATAGGTCGGAGAGAAGTGAGAGTATCGAAGAGTGGCTTACCGTACGGGACAGACGGCTTTCTAACTATATCACTCCAGGTGAAGATGGAGATGGGAAGTGAGTCGAGGTGGGTCCTTGTTATGAGGTATCTGTCTCCCCTGGACGAGGAAGCTTCTATAAAGCCATGTTAGCATGCCTCACAGGGGGGCCTGTCGCCCCTCCTTGGCTTGGGCAGGGTGAGGGCCAAGGGCCGGGGCAAGGACGTGGCCCCGGCGTGTTGTCCATTGTGTGCAGGGGAGGGGTGGAATGAGAATAGAGAGCAGGAGGGGGGGAGGGGTCGATCGGGAGGGCATGTACAGTACAAGGTACATGTCCCAGTGTCTGCGTGCCTGCAGGTTAGCCGCCGAGATACCTGGTGACTTTCCTTCTATGGTGCCGTGACTGGGCCGCTTGGGTCGTTTGGGGTCTCTGGGTCGTCCGCGCTGCGGGCGCTGGGGACGAGCTCGCCGAAGCCTCTCGGCCAGAGACAGGATGGCAGCAGTATGGCAGCATGGTAGAGAACACCGTATACTCGCAAGAGAAGCCGCGATGGCGACGGCGACGGCGACCTCTGGGCTGCCTGCGCGGCCTGACTGGGCCCCAGACACGCCGTTGGCAGCCGTTCGAAGTGCCGGCAAAACAAGACATTTACGGGTGGGAACGAGGCTTTCCACAGCGACGGAC
>Ga0247780_1000133_pt1 | contig 70970 bp, 77 predicted proteins | sample UWRJL079202R5_FD_179927 | JGI IMG/M metagenome (GOLD analysis project Ga0247780, IMG submission 179927) | Plant litter microbial communities from Arlington Agricultural Research Station in Wisconsin, United States - UWRJ-L079-202R-5 | ecosystem: Environmental > Terrestrial > Plant litter >...
CCCTTCTCCAAACGCTCCGTTGCATTCATCTGATGGAGCCCATCTCGGCGATTGGCTTGGTGGGCGACATTATCGGCCTGATCGACGCAGGTCTTTGTTCCGTTGAGGTCGCTTGCCGCATCTACTACTCGGCGACGGGTAGGTAGCACATCGGAGAATGAAAACCTCGCTTTCATTGCGGCCGAGGTACGAAAGCGCGCGACGGCCGTCCAGACCAACAACCAAGACTGGAAGAGCCCGAGTCTGGCAACTTTAACGGACAACAGCAGCGACGCGTCGTTGAGCGATGACGAAGAGTCGCTCAACTCTGTCGCCAATCAGAGCCGCATCATTGCCGATGAACCGCTGGCGCTGTTATCCAGCTTACAGGCAACGCAGCGCAAGTCAGTGAAACACTCAGCCCTAGCTACGTGGCGGAACTTCCGCAAGAAGAGGCAGAGGGACGAGCTATCGTCACAACTTGAGAAGCTTGCGGCGCAGCTCCAGCATCAGATGACCCGCGTTACACAGTTACAGACCAACCTGTCCAACAATAACATTCTGTCGAGTCCTGACAGTCTTGCAGATCCCAAACCGTTTCTCACCTCGAAAGTCTCGTCGCTGCAGCAGAGAAGAATTCGACCGTTCTTTGCCGTCTTCAGGCGCAAACGGAGACCCTCAGGTCCAGCATCGAAACCAGCAGTCTCGATTCAGCGGCATCCAAGCAACTTTAGTTGATCCTTGACCGTTCTGACAACCTCGTGCTAAAGCGCCGCAACGACATGATCAAGATCGCCTTGCAGGCCCCCGAGCTGGATTCGCGATTCTATGAGGTGTCGGACACCCATACCAAGACATTCTTTTAGCTTTTACATGACCACGATGTTTCTTCAAAAACAGTAATTCAACCCCGGGATCCGGACCCCATAGAGAACGAGCAACGTTTCAAGAGACACGACGCATCCGTGCTGTTTGTTAACTAGCTAAAGGCTAGCAGCGGCACCTTTCACATCGCGGGGAAGCCAGGCGCCGGCAAATCTACGCTGATGAAATTCCTTTGCAAGAGCTAGCAGGCACATGACTATCTCCGAGGCCGGGCTAATGATACCAGCAAGACATTAATTTTGTCGTGATTCTTCTTCTGGAACGAGGGCACCAAGGCCCAGCGGAGTTTTTCAGGCCTCTTGCGCGTCCTGCTTCATCATCTTCTCGATGCTGCTCCTATCTAATCTCTGGGGCATTTCCTGATCTGCGGGATAGGACAACCACCCTCAGCGTCGCGTTGCCGACCATCCTAGATGATCGGGTCGCAATGGCCTTCAATCGGCTCATCTCCACCCCGGAAACGTATCAAGACCACCGATTTGACTTCTTCATTGACGGTCTTGACGAGTTTGAGGGTGACTACCACCAGCAAACCAAGATGATCGAGCACCTGTTCGAGTGGGCTGAAGTTGGGAAAGGAGATATCAAGTTGTGCATCTCGAGCAAGGAGTGTAATGTTTTTCTCGACGCTTTCTCGGCGTGTCCAACCCTCAGACTTCAATACCTTACGCTGGACGATATGCGCGTCTTCGTCTCCGGTAGACTTGCTGCCAACAAGCAATACCAGGCTCGGTCATCAGAGCTCTCATTCCTCGAAGAAATAATCGTCAAGAAAGCAGAGGGCGTTTTCCTCTGGGTGCACTTGGTACTCAATGCCGTCGAGGAAGAAATTTGTGATGGCGCCGACAACGACACTCTGTGTACCACGCTCGACCTTCTTCCCTCGAACCTAGAGCAGCTCTTTGAGAAGCTGTTTGCAACAATATCTCCTGCGAACCTTCCCAGTGCGCCCCATACGTTCGTTCTCCGTGGTCCTCCAGGCGATGAAAGACGAAGTACATCTCCTCCTTCGCTGTTATCCGTTTCTGGATCAGTACCGCAGGGACAAAGACTTTGCGATTCGATGACACCAGGGCCTCTCACCTCCCAGCAGGTTAAAGATGCTTTGTCGCTTGCGCGGAGGAAAGTTACCGGTCAATGCGAGGGGTTCTTGCAGATTCGAGATGACAGATATTACACCGGTCCCGAACGGGAGCATGTGACCACAACTCATCCATCTTTGGTAGAGTTTTTGCGACGTAAATTTTGTTCTTTGTTCGAAATCGACGATGGCATTGAAATGGGTACGGAAAGGAACTGCCACCAGGTGCATCTGGATTGACGCTGTGTGCATCGACCAAGCCAACGACAGCGAGCGAGGCACCAAGTCCGGCTCATGCCTCTGATCTACTCCCGCGCCACTGCCGTGTTTGTGTATATTGGCGAGTCCACCGTAACAAGTTCGTCGACGCTGATGGCGATCGCGACCTATGACGATGACGGAATTGATCCCCTGAGACTCACGCCTGTTCGAGAGGGGCTCCTCGAGCTGTGGTCGAGGAGGTACTTCTCCCGCGTCTGGGTTCTCCAGGAAGTAGCCTTGGCACGGAAGTTTGAGTTGATATGTGGCGACACAATGATACCATGGCGATATATCGGACGCGACAGCCTGGCTCGTCTGGGGGTTTTCGAAATGGCTTGGCAGATCCCAATCCCTCCGGTCCTGCACTTCGACCACCGCGTATTCACTCAGCCGGATCGATTTCTGGATCTGCTCCATTTCGCGTCGTCCGACTGCGGCGCTCATGACCCCCGGGATATGGTGTATTCGCTGCTTGGCCTCGTGATCGGGTCGCAGGTTCAGGGCCTGGAAGCCGATTACAGCCTGAGCGTGGACCAAGTGTACGTGAACACGACGCTTTCTCTCGGCCGCCACTTTGGCTGGCGCCTCGTCTTCCAGCACGCCCTGGCTAGAAGGCCCCGGATCCCTAATCTCCCCAGCTGGGCGCCTGACTGGAGCGCGCCACGGTCTTCTTCGAAGCTGCCAACTACCCGGCCGCTGGAGGACACCGTAGCCATCACTGACCCACTGCGCGTGGAATTGAGAGGATTGGTTTACTCGGCTCTTCGCGTTTTCACTCGGAGCGAGACAAGCTGGCCTGTGTGAGGCCCTCCCGCGTGTCCAAAACCGCGACCATTACCTTTCACGACTTGACCGAAATTCTAAGCGTGCATGTGGGACAGGGTATCGCATTCCTGCTCCACACGAGGGAATGGAGGTTTGTTGTGTCTGGTAAAGATTGAGGCGAAACCACTGCTGCCTCTGCCTGGCGATGTCCTTTGGCATCTGCGTAAACAAGTCTAGCGCTCCCATTTGGCCACGTTATACGCCTCGGGGGTTTCAAGGTAGCTCCCCACTGAAAACTTCAGTATCTGTCAGAGCATCAGAAGGCAGAGAATGTGAAAGGTGAGATGTATGCACTTATGCCGTCTGTGGAACGTTTAACTGAGGAACGAGGGGCTCAGGAACAGCGGAAGTGCAGTTGCAAAGTGACTTAATTAGGTAGAAAAGGGGAGTGCTTCGCACTCCCCAGTTATATACAAATGGAAGCTCCCTGTGTGTGGGGAGAGCACATGATCCAAGGCCCCTGCGCTCCAGCCAAGCCTGAGCGAGGCGGCTGCAGTTCGACACCGTCCCAAAAGTCCCAGTAGTACTGCAGGCTACCAAGCCCGTCCCACGTGATTTCTGCCCAGTCTGGTAGCGAGTAGATAGACTCATCGACCAGCCCGTGGAGGATGTGGATGATACGAACAAAGATGGCATGCCACGGGTGGTTGGGCGGGATCACATTCATCATGGTGATCATGCTTTCCTAGCAGGAACTGAGAAAGCATTCGTACTTAGGTGTAGTAATCTGCCGGGCCCCCTTTCGGATGAAGTTGGCTATGGCAGTCGCTGTCATTTCCACAGCGCTATCGTCATCTCCAGTTACAGTGAGCAGGTTCCGAAAAGAGAAGAAAAAGTGAGCATATTCAGCTCCCTCGGTTGTTCCCTCCCTCTACTCTGCGACAGCCGCTTACCCTCTCTTGCTATTCTAGTTCTTAATTCTACGATCAGCACTCCGCGAGTCATTTGAACTCAATCGCAAAGGGCATGATAGCCTGGCGATTCGTCCCAATGGACAGCCGCGCCTAAAAGTCGGTCCCATCTCATCTCGATACCTGGCTAGGTGTTCTAGGGAGGGAGGGAGGTCGGCGCAAACTCCATCAGAAAAAGACGTGACAATTTGGCGGCGTAGTGATCGATAGTCGCGGGGCGTGCTGAGCCATTCAGGTCACGTATCCGAAGTCAATCAGATCGTGCAGCGCAAACTCAATCAGAAGCCAAGTCAATCAGCGGCGGCGCAGCAAGGCCTGCACATATTCCCACAGGCATCTGTGACAGACCAGTCGCCAGGCTTATCCTGAGTCGGAGTCGGGTGATGCCAGGCCGGTGCGAGGTCCTCCGTCTCCCTTCGCCGACGCAGCCCCGTACAGTTCTGTTATGTAGTGTAGTCGGGAGCGCTATTCCTAGCACCAATGACTTCTTTGCAATCGGGGTTGTAGCGACCGTGTCTGGCCGGAGGTAGCAGTTCCAAGCTTCTTCCCCGAGTATCTGGGCAGGGCGGGCTGGGTTGGTAGCGACGGTCACAGCGGGCATCGGCGGGCCTCGGTCGACTGGAGAGCTGTCTCGTTGTCAGCTTACCTGGTCTGTCTCTCGCCAGCGAGCCTGTTTGCATTCACACACCGTTCGACATGCGCTGATCTGGACATGTTGAGCGACGGCATCGGCCGTGTCTGCGTGATGGAGAATTGGCGCGATGGGAACTGGTAAGAGAAATGGACGAAAGAGAATGGAGGAAAGAGATGGAATTTTCTTCCAGGTTGCCATGCGCAGCTCGAGACTTAACCTGACTTGCGCTAGCCTAGAAACGTGAGGATGGCCGTCGACGCAAATGCAGCCCGCCGTTCATTGTCCACTCTGCCTCCTGCCAAGTTTTGTATCGACGCTGAGTGGTCTTCTCAGACGTTGGACAGGCAGCCCTCTGGCCTTTGTTTTCCCCAGCGAATGATGTGTCATTGTACCTCACACAACAAAAACCTATTTAAAACGTGGGGTCCGAAACTTAAAACCTAGAACCTAAAACACCGCAGGCAACACACACATACAAACCCCAATACACCCTCCTCTGGCCGTCCTTCCTCCGCCACCCCGCAAAGACGCATCCTTCGGCCCTGCCTGCAATCGAGCAAAAATGGGCCAACGTCACCAGCTCTTCATCGTTTCCAAAATCCGGGATCGATATCGAACCCTCGCCGTTGTTCACCATCAGTGGCTCTACGGAGCTAGCGCAACGAAGGCGTGCTGGAGAATTCTCCAGATCCTCGAGCATCCAGCAAATAAGAGACTGATCAAGCACGAGCTTGCGCATGCGGCAACACGTCCAGGCGAATGGTGGGATGATCTAGGGGACAGCGAAGATGTGGCCCTGTTCCCGATCACGCTGACCTGTCTCCTCCTCGGCGCAGGGATCGATCCTCGGCCTGATTCTCACTACCAATATAACGCGATACCTCTTCGCACTGCGACAACCCTCGCTGAAGTTGACAATAACGACGGAATTACCGTCATCGACATCTCTAACTTGGATGCAATTCGGTACTGCTTTATCTTCCTTAGCGACCCCATGGCCCCTATCACCGGTATCCAGTACTACCGGACGTACTACGAAGAAGACAAACCCTTTCTCCCACAACCTGCCAACCTCGAGGCCTGGGATTTGGTTCCTATCGAGGCTCTGAGGGACCTCTGGCCGTACGAAGCTTGGGACGAGGCCGAGAAAGTGTCAAGTACCGCCTGCGAGAGTGGAGGAGGCCACGACCATCGCATCAAGTCTCTGCGATGCCTGGCCTTTGAAAAAGCCATCCGACTCGCGGCTGAACAACCTCAACTGGTGGAACTTCTCGTCCCGATAGAAGTTATTCCCCGCTTTCACAGCGACTTGTCGGAATTCCTTCAAGCACATCCGGACTTGGTTCAGCGCCCCGGCGGCCTGCGGCTGCTCGGCTTGGCAATGCGGCATAATACCATCCTCGATTTGTCTTCCCACCCCTGGGTTACCGGGACGCAAATTCTGGATCTGATCGGGGAGAATTCGCTCGAGCACATCACCTCCATCGACTTGTCCAATAACGCAACAGTAGACGCTGACTCTATTCGAAAAATCCTCCATGCCTGTCCTGGTATCACCGAGCTGAGCGTCCTTTGCGTTGAGGGTCTGCCACTGCCATCCCTGTTGGATTCGCTCCAGGGATCCCATGTTAGGACGGTTCTGCACTCTGATCTGTTCCGATACCCGATCTCGCGCGCCAACGCTGCCGCTATGTCCCGCCATTTCCGTTCCGCCACCAAGAGTAGCCATCATATTGTCAAACAGGCTATCGTTTTCCAGAACGTCGGGGACAGCATGAGTTGGGGGCTTGGAATACCCCTTTCTGATGCTATGCTAGACCCTGCCGATGTGTGTGAGTGGTTACGCCAGTTACTACACGTGGTTGCAGAGCGTAGATCTTTCTTTTTTGGTGGAGATCTCGCAATGCCATTGGCTCAGAGTCTCTCTGTTTCTACTACCAACCTTTGGAAGATTAGACCGCTTCCGGGTACGCTTCGCGAGTGGTTCTCATCCAGGCTAATCGCTGCAGAAGACCCTCGCGAGGTCCGCTACGACGAGGTTCAGCCTGGAGAATGGACGGTGCTCCTTCTTCTCAAGGGACAATTTGGAGGGGGGACAGGTCGTCAGCCCATATTCCACTACGTATTCTTGACCCGAGAGCAGGATGGCCAGCTTGTCATCGCCGACATTGAAAAATTCTACCGCCTCGCTGTAGGACAGCAGGGAGATGGCTCTGAGGCCAAGTTGGCTACACTTGAGGAGCAGATTAGAGAGTTGCAGGTCTACCTTTCTACGATGCGCCCTGGCAACGGCGGGCAGCTTCTTACCGAAGCAGAGCCATATGATATTCTGAAGCTTGGCAGCGGGAGTGAGTTTGTGGAGGTGCTACACAAAGTGACCAGCTCGCACTAAACTGGCAGAAATAAAAGAGAATCGATGGCGAAATAAACTCGCGGTACAGAGTCTTGTCTTAGATAGCTAGTCCCCAATGTTAAATTAACGTTGTAGTGAAGATATGTATTCGAGGCAACGTCTCTAGTGATGCCGGCTCATTACGTCCTGTAAGAAATCCCACTTGTCCTCTGATTCCACCACATCTTTTCGCGTCTTAAGAATGAGGTTCCGATGGCAAGCTGTGATGTGTATACGAGCGATGAGTTGTCTGCGATACGGGCGCAGTATATGGCGATGCGTTCTTGTTAGGGTGGCCTTCCGCTTGTTGTTTTCCGGTTTTCTCTCCTTTTTCTCGATTTAGTGGCTTGAATATAGCTTTGGCAGACTGTCGTGTTTTGCTTTTGTTTTGGATGTTGCACACAAACTTGATGACTTGAAATGACAATTGATAAGACCATTGCACTATTACATGGGCAATCACCTTGACTGCTAAGAAAATGCACACTTGGAACACCAGGGGTTGCTGCGTCTAAACAAGAATGACCTCATCCAAATCCGTTGACCCTCGAACAGTCTCGCCATTCATCATCCCATGAACGTATGCTGACTCAACGACAAAGTATGTTCCGGGAATAGTGGCTTCCCGAAGGACCAGAGGCAACGGAACACCACCAAGGAGAAATATCTGGTCTCCCACTCCATATTCAACGATCCACTGCCGAGTATGCCGCTCGGCAGGTTTAGTTAGGGATTCTCCAACAGCCATCTGGAGGTTTGGATGCCTGGGGCCGGGACGCATTCATCCTGCATGCAAGCCTCAGGCACTCACCGTCTCCCATTGCGTCGCTGTCAGAGAAGTAGGTTGGACAGAACTACCTACTTCGTATCCTAACTACGCATTGGTATGCAAACAGACCAATCAGCTCATCAGCATGAGGTTGATCTGTACGTTATCCCCAACCTCTCATCTTGTTTCAAGCACACCATATCCAATCCCGCTTGATTATCGCGATGTTGACTTCAGCACCCAAGAAGCCAATCAAGGGCAGATCCTCTCTCATGGACCCTATTTCCAACCGACTTGTACAATCTGACCGACAGCCAAGCTCACTGTTCAGCTGGCACCGACGACTCATTCCGAGCGGGCACCGGCCCCGGCAGGTTTTGATCCATGTCCTGCCTCAGAAACTTGACCGAGAACTCGACCGACAGCTGGCCACCCGGGACCCTCCAACGTGCCCAGTTCTCACCGCACGACACATCATGATACAGCACCACGCATGCATACACAAACAGCGCCATATGAGCAAGCCTGGTGTCATGGAAGTCAGCAAGCCCAAGCCACATCACAACCATGGGTGACTTACCCAAGAACCAACACTGCACCCAGATACACCCAAAGCAGAATCCCAAATTTCCAAGCCCACTCTAAACACTCATGTTCCTTAATCGGATCGACAGGTTCCCAAGAATAGCACCGGTGCCATTTCGTAACGATACTATCCCGGACGCCCTCAATCGCCGCGATCACCAGATAGAACGCAAACCCGCCATGAATAATCGCTGCAAACAGCGCGGGCATCAACCCACGCTTACGGCGGACGCGCACGAGAGTGATGGTTGCGGATGTGGTTGAGAGGAGGGACTGAGGAGTGTGAAGGGTATGTCAGTTGCGTACATTCTTCCATTACACAGGGTGAAATAGCAAGAAGAACAAAATATAACTTACAGCCAAAATCACCGAAAACGCCGAGCCATGAATAGCCCAGGGCAAGTCGTACATTGGCGGGCGGAAGAGTTCATGGATGACAATGATGGCGATGGCCAGAGCGACAACGAGGAGTCCATCGACCGCGGTGAGCCAGTGGAGGTTGACAACCCAGCGCGGAACGGGTCGTGGAGCCCGAGGCGCGGAGGCGGGTCCCGCCAAGAGCGGTGTCGACTCCGTCGCGACGGGGTTGGAGGAGGGTCCGGATTCGGGGTCCATTCTGAGCACAGGAGGTATCTGTAGGCTGTTGAGAAAACTTTGTTGCTTTCGATGATCTCGTGGTGCTCAGCACCTTAAAGGATGAATGGGAGAAGTGTCTTGTTGTGAGTCGAAAATGACAGGTGGTTGTTGTGAGGTCAAGCTTTAGGCAGACGCGGGGTGGGGCACCCCAGCCAAGCACAAGAATCGCGGTCCGGGTGCTGTGCCGCTCGGCTGGGAGCGCAGGGGGTTGCTCGGACTGGTTGGCACCGATGAGTCAACAATCTAGCATTCTGATCAGCTGTTTCCTGACATCACTAAAACATTGTTTTATACCCGACGGAAATCATTTGAGAGAAGCAGTGACAGTTATAGTAGTACCATTTGACGAGTTAGACTTGAAACAATCATCACTAACACACAAGCAATACAGAAAGAGACCCTTCTATTTGGAAACCTAATGATGACCCTGCTGCTGCTTCTCGGCCTTCTCCTTCTCCAACTGCTCATCCGTCTTCTTATCCCAATCACTCAGCTCCCCCGTCCCATACGACTTCTTCCACAGCTCCTCCCAGAACTCCCCCTTCCACCTGCCAATAGCCGTCTCATCCTGAATCCAGAACCCGTGCTCCTCGTTGTACGAGGGATACGTATTGTCGCTACTAATGTACATCAGCCCATCATCGACGCAAATGTTCTTGGCGTGGCACAGGTGGGCGGTCCTGTTGTTGGTGATGCGAGCGACTTTGAAATGGTTATCAACGAATGTATAGATGTCGTCGGCCTTAGTTTCGTCGAAACTGTGAGAGAGCTTGCATACTTCCCAAATGCGCCGACGTAGCTCGGCGATTGTCGATTTGTCCTCCCAGTCGGTGTGTCCGCCGGGCTTTGTCCCGGTCAGGACGATGAAGATGCCACGGGGGTCATCAGGCTTGGTTGTTGTCTCATCTTTGGTCTTGTAGATGTTCAGAAGGAAGGCGGCAATGGCATCGAAGAGGTCTGTGGATGAACGTGTCAGTAGTTTGTGGAGAAATAGATGTGATGGTCATCGGCGGCACGTAGGAAGACAGGTGAGACATACTAAACGGCCAGATTCGACCATTCCACTGCGGGGCCTTCATGTTGCCAAGAGTTGCATTGATAGAGTTCAACATTTTCTTGTATGCCTCCTTCGGGTCCTTTGTGTCCTTTGCGTCCTTGCTAGGGGCAGACTGCTGTTGAGTCTCATCTTGCGCCGCCAAAAGGTAGCAAAAAGCTCGCTGCAGATGTAGACCCTCTTCTTGGCGTTTGCGATGGCATAGCAACGAGCAAAACGGCTGGCCCAGGCTGCTGGCGAGATATTGACATCATACCTGGCAAGACCACTCCAATCAGGCGCTCGCATCCCCGTATCGCTCAACCTTGTAGCAATGAGTTGGTAGAAACTGGCTCTCTGGTTCTCCTTGACCTTTGGTAAGAAGACCACGCTCCAGACAACATTTCGCAGAATGTCACGCACTGCGTCAACAAATTGCACTGGAAATCGGACCTGGGTCGTCATGTTTCCGGTCCAGTCGCCAAGTTTTGCCACAGTCAGAACTGGGAACTTGGCATGGTCGCTCTTCGGAGGAGCACCCCCTTTTTTCCAGGGAATTGGAAACAAGGGGACAGCCTCTGTCGGAACCGTCCATGTCGGCCGCTCGCCGGAAAGCTTGGTCGTGGACATAAAGGAGATGGGGTCTACCTTGTCAGCGGTCTTCATGTTGTCCTCGGTCTTGGCATTGATCCCGGTCAGGGCGTTGAGGTACTCCCAGAAGTAGTTGCAATAGGCGTGGGCTGAGACGGCGGCGTCGCCGAGAACTTTGGCCTGCATGTCGATGATGTCATGGTTGTTGTTGGCGTATTGTCCCCAGAAGTTTCCGCCGCCTGTCATGGCCGTGGTGCCGTTGACAGCTACCAGCTTGGCGTGGTTCCAGCTGATGGACGAAACTCCCGCCGAGAGATAATCCTTGATGGCTGACATATCGAGCGTCTTGAATGCTTCGTCCACGCCGTCAAGGTTGGCGAAATGAGAATGAACCCACTTTAGTAGCCCGTCTAAGCCTGTTGCAAAAGCTTCGTTTAAATAGTTTTAAATGTCTAGTTTTAAATTAGTTTTATTATTGTTTTTAATTTTTGAAGCCGAGGAGTAGAGCAAGGAAGGAACAGTAGCCTGCCTGGACGAGGAATAAGTGGAAGAATGTGGAACGTTTCACTGAGGGTACGGAGCTCATTGGAGCAGCGGAAGTGCAGTTGCAAAGTGACTTGATTAGGTAGAAAGGGTGGGAGCGAAGCTCCCAGACTAAATACAAAAGAGAGCTCCCTGTGTGTGAGGAGAGCACATGACGAAAGGCTCCTGCGCTCCAGCCTAGCCTGGGGCGGTAAGGCGCCTGCGCGCCTGAGCGCCAAGAACTGCCGCTGCAGTTCGACAAAGAATAATTTAAATAATAACTATAATAACAGACAGAATAATAAACAGTGAACTGGTGCGATGGCGCAACAGGGAAGAAACCACAAAGAGAACCACACCCACAGAACGTCGCAGTCGGCCTTCCAGGCCGACTCCCAGACCACTGGTCCTCCGATCGGAGGGACATAAATGCAATTAACGTAGAAAAAAACAGATACGTACCTAATATGGAACAAGACCTAGTTAGTGATGGTGCCTAGCATGAAACGGAGCCTAGCATAGAACAACAAAGGAAACGCGACCGTGGACTAGTGTCAGCTTATATAAGCAATTGGAACCATTCGCGGAAGTAGCCGGCTTGGCAATAGGGGACCCTGTAGGCCAGAGATTCTCTTCCACAGAACAACAACAATACACAACAATCACCACAATTGGCCATGAGTGCTAGATTCTGACAACTAGGTCATCTTCCTTCGATCAGAGGGCCAGAATGTCACTGGGCTTCCAATGGGAGGTCTTCGTGGTAAAATCGTTGGATGATGAATTTAAGAGAAGCACGGTTCAAAGAACCGCGCGGCGCGGCCCCTTTTTGACGGTAGCACGCGCCAGAGAACGCATCGCTATGTACAAAAGCGGCTACAGTAATATTACATACAGAGCCCCCCCCCAAAAAGAACGACAGGGTCGGCCTGAACAAACGCCCCGAGTCAACATAATCATGTGACCTTTTAAGCCTATAATCATAACATCGTGAAAAAAACTAGACCTAACACTCTTAAAGCCCAGACACGTTGCTATCATTACCGTTCATACTTCAACCCTATCGAGTGTTCACTAAGTCTAGCATTGCCGGTCCCCACCCTGGGTCAAGCCCCCAATATTTCGATGGCGTCTGGTGAAGAGCTTCCGAGATCACCCCTGCCAGAAAAATGAAACAGTTGTCCCATCCCCGGAGGCGGAGACGTATCAGTAACTGACATGTCTGCTTCGGGGGCAGGCCGGCCCCACGGTTGCACCCTCTGCTCCACGCTGGTAGGGAGCCAGCTTGAGGTATTTGAGATTGGATGCTGTGTCCAGGGCGGTAGCTGTGTTCTCGTGGCTGGTGCAGGATTGACAAGAGGGATCAGGCTCAGCTTCTGCTGAAACTCACGCAGAGTGGCCTCGCGAATAGGCGGCGAAATTGGATCGCCGAGGATACCATCCGGCTGCTGGATATTCTGGGACGACGTTTGGTCGTTGGCGGGTCCTGGTGATGGGAACCAGTCCGGCCGAGCCTGGTGGGACTCACTGGTGTCGGGAAGAGAGGCCGAAGGGGCATGGCTGTTATGCAAATTGGACTCTCCATCTACTGCATCAGCATACTGGATGAGGCCACGCGCCATCGGCTGGGTGATGGCTGACACGATCCGGCCCTCGTCAGTATCCTCCCAGTTAGATACAGTGCTCTCGTCGGAGGAGGACTCACTATCCCCCCACTCGAGCGCTTGGAGGTCCTCGTCATCTTCATCTTCGGTGTCCAGCGTTGGCACGTTAGCTGGTGGCTCTCGCTCCGTGCCTTCTGGGACTGTCATGAAACCCAAGGTCAGCATCGTCGTTAATCGTATGGGGCGCGTAAATGGGGTGACGAGACTGACCGTCCACTCGTCTGTTGACATAAGACCATGCCTCCTCCCTCCAGCTCGGAAGCATGGCGTAGTGAGTTCTGGCGACAAACGAGCCCGATATTTTTTGAGTCTTGGGATCGTCCAGGTTGCAGGATCTCAGCTCCCTGGCACGAACCCATTTTAAGGGCGCCGGCTCTTTCTTAGGATCGTTGAAGAACCGCACGGGATATTGTCGCTCGGATGCCTGGGGCTGGCCGTCTTTGTATCCGTCTGCCCACTGTAGGGTGCCATCGACGAACACAGGGCTGCCGTCATGCGACCTCTCGAAGCAGCGGGGAGGGTTGCGTGCGAGGGCGTCATTGAAGTGTCCCTGCACGCCGAGGTCGGCGAAGTAGCCACCGAGCGGAAGCACCATGACGACCCAGTCCCTGCCCCTGTCGCGTGTAATGTAGGGCGTACCCACTTTTGGCTGGGGCACGTCTAAGCTCTCGTGGTGGCTGGCATTGTCCGTCCGTGGTTCCGGGTCGCGAGTCTGCGGCAGCATGGCGTTGTTTTGTTCGGCCTTGGCGGCATCGCAGTTTAGAACGCGGCAGCCGAGTATCTCGATGGCGTTGTCATGCGACTTCTGCATCCTGCCGTGCTTGACACCGTTGATGTGCTTGGCGGCCGAGCGGAGTGGGTCCCTCCCATTGGAGCCGAAGTGCTTGGTGGGTGTACATGTAAGACACCGGATGATGAACCATCCCGGCTCAATCCTCGGGTGTGGCTTGGAGGACGGAGGGTAATAGATAATCTTGCACATATTGTCTGGGTGTCCATCTCGGTATACATCGTTGTACTCGATTGTGGGGAAAGCGGCGTTACGCCTTGCCCTTTTGTGGGGACCACTGGCACCGCGGAAATCCTGGTCCGGACCGTTTTCGGCATCGCTCGGGGTAGGACTGCAATTGCGCTTTTCAGCAGCCTGTGGAAGCACTATCGTTAGCTCCGCCGAACATAAAGAGGAAGGGTGGGTAGGGGGTAGGTACCTACACTGTGATCGGCACTTGCAGTGTCGCGCAGACCGGGGCTCAGCTCTGGTGGCAAGACATGGCGGTCGGGTTCTCCGCTGTCTGACACGTCGATACTGTCCCCAAAATCTGGGGATGCCTCGTCCAGGGCTGTGATCACGGGCGTGGTGCCGCGACCGTGGTGCATGTAGTCTCGGAGTTGGTCATTGTACTTCTCCTCCGCCGTGTGACACTCTGCCTTGAACCGTGCGAGGTCCTCGTCAAGTTCCCTCATTTGTTGCTGGTGCAGCCTGTCCAGTTCGGGTCTCTCCCTCGTGGCTGCGGCGTTGTGCACGATGCCGTCTCGGAGTTGTCGGATCTCGCGAGTGAGGTCCGCCTTCTGGCGCTCCCTCTCCTTGATCTCTTGGTCTAGTTGTAGATTGCGTGAGCACAAGTCTCCCAACCGCCTGGAGTCGCGTGCTTCTTCCTTGGCGACGGCTTCGTCAACTCGTGCTTTATGCTCAGCCTTGCGTCTCTCCTATTGCTGCTCGGCGTACCTCTCACGCCTCTTGATCCTCTGAAATCTCGTGGATTCGCTTGCTTCGAACAGGTCGGCGCAGCGCTGGGCACGTCTGCTGAGCTGCTGGGCCTCAAGCTTCAGGCCGGCGTTATCGCCGGGGGCAGCAGTTTCCTGCATGATGGTTTCGCGTGAAGGGAGGTTGCCGTTTGAGCCCGTAAAGGTTACCTAGGGAGTGGAGGAATGTCGAGATTGTAAGCCAAAAACAAAAACGGAGAGGCAGGCAGGTGGTAGGGATGTGGGATATTTAGAACAGCCGAGCGGTATGGAAGTGGCAGTTAACAGGAGAGAAGGAGGAGAACCCAAGGAAGGGAAATCGGGGGGTCCAGCGTTGCCAACGAAAGCTTGAAGATTCGCCAGAAGAAAACACCTCAGGCACTCCGTAGCCGCGATCTTGCCACGTCATAGAGCAAGGGCCTTCCCACCAGTCGGAAAGAGCCAGGGCGCGCACTTGGAAACCGGCGGCTGTGTTGTAGGTGGATGCCGAAGCAAGCATCTCGGCTTCCTCCCACTCATGCACTGGGGAGCTCCAGTGTTCCGATCCTCAAACTAGCTCTCTGCATAAATAGCATGAGGCAACGACCTATCAATTTGTGCCATTGCTTTCTTTTCCAGACGGAGGTGTCCCTGTTGGTGGATATTCACGTAGCAGGGGCCTCGGAAAACGAGGCATGTGTCCGAAGGGTGCACCAGGCTGAGGACGGTGTGCTCACCTTCCTGCCTAGGCACTCAAGGTACATAGGTAGGTAGCTAGAACTGGCGGGCTCTCCTTAGACCCCCCCGGGATCGGGGGCATCGCATGCTTGTTCGGTTATCACTCTGTGCGCGTTTTGGAAAGTTGTGAACATGCATCAGGGAAAGAGAAAGTGATAGGCAATTTAGGGGATCCGGCGCTTGCTTCCGCGGCAAGCATCGAGAGCTGCGCCGTCAAGTCTGAGTTGTGACTTGGACCGAATGGACCAGGCAAATTCCGCAAGCAGCGCTCTGGTGTGTGTCGTTTGGGACAGCCCACTTGGCGGATACACGATTGGTTTCCAGTTGGCTGGACATCGTGACACAGCATGATAGGTGGGCAGCCACCAGCCACCGAAAAACAAGCAGCCACCAGCCACCGAAAAAAGAAACCATTGAGTGCGTGCAGGCACAGTGGGTGACTTTTTGCACTGTAGGGACGCAACACCTCGGGCTTACAGGCTACCCCTCTCGCTTCCGGGTGTCTGTCAGCACAGCAGCGGGAGAAGTCCAGCCGGAGGAAAGATCAGAAACCTATGCTCTTCCCCCTGAGATACGAGCAATATGTCGTCTTTTGCTACGTAATTTGCCCATGAAAAAGGGAAAGCAAGAAATTGAGTCTAATAGGCTTACTTAAATAAATGCTAATATAATCGTTTAATACTACAGCTATCGAATCAATCCAATCCATCCTATTCATTCCCTCCCCTCCTCCTAAGGTCCAGGAGTTGGAGTGCACTGAGAATAGTGCTCACTGTACACCATGGGAGTCAGCTACTGTCTCACCCACCAAGGCCAAGCGATAAGATGACTTACTTCAAGCTTGTGCAGGAATAACCCGGGCCACACAGCGTCACACCAGTGTAAGTAGCATAACCACCGCCTAAGAACCGTTAGCACTCTCCTGTCCCGAACAGATTATCTCAACAGAACACTCACACTGCCCATAAGGCGTCGCCGTCCCCGTCCTCGTCGGCGCAGGCGTCGTAGTCGGCAGCAAATCCACCAGATTCGTCGGATACGGAAACTTCAGCGTAGGATTACACGTCCCTCCCAAGTTATAATAACTCCCTGCCACCGACTTGAACGCATTGATCTGATTCGTGACCTTCGTCAGGTTAGGATTATTCCCCGAAAACGCCGCCAACCCGCCGGGGTAGATATTATCTAGGAACACGGCCCGTCCCACATCGGCAAAGTTGTCAGCCCAGCCGGACTCAGCGCCGTACGCGCTGATGGCATACCCATCGGCTGTGACTGCGTTTCGCCAGGTGGATGTCCCGGAGAAATCGCTACCAGAGTTGGGGTGGACTGCATCAGGGGAGGCAAGCGTGGCATCGACAGCGTGGCCGAGCTCGTGGACGATGGCCGAGGGGAAGTAGGCGATGCTGCGGCCGATGAGGATTCCTTGCGGGGAGTACGAGGCAAAGTAGCCCCCGTAGGCGCTGTTGTCTTCGTCCTTGTCGCCGTAGACCAGGAACATGGAGTTTGCCTGGCGCAGGGGCGCGGGGATGCGGCCGATCTCCGAGGCGATGGCGGAGACGTCGCGCGGGGAGAAGCTGTTCATGCAGATGACGAAGGGGGAGATGGTGCAGTCGGAGAAGGTGACGTTGTACACGGTGAAGTTGGACGGATTCCAGTGGTCCCGTTCGACGCCCCAGTAGTAGCAGGGCTCGGGGATCTTGTTGTTGGTCCACTGGGAGAGGGTGAAGGTGTGGTTGACGAAGGAGGATCGGTAGACGTTGTCGGCGGCCGAGTGCGAGTCTGACCAGTCCAAAGCAGGAAAGAGGTATTTGCCGCCCAGGATGCAGGTGTTGGTTGAGGATGGCGTGCAAGCGGGATAGGTCGACCTTTTGTGCAGCTTCTTGGCGGGGTCAGGAAGGGAGCCGAGGACTCCGAGACTCTGGGTTGCCACGAGGGCGAGAACGAGGCGTCTGATGGCCGCCATTGTGATGGGCGAATAACGAGTGTGAGGCAAATGAATGTGAGTGCAGATGGGTGTCTCTGCTGTTGATCCAACGGTGTGTTGCCCTCCTATTTAATTCCGATCCTCTTATTCCTTCGCCCAGGGCGGAACACAGTCGATGCCAAATGCCGTCCATGGTGCTGACCGTGATGCTTGTTCTATTAGGTAACGAAGGTACCGTGACAAAAGTACCTCACGCTTATCAGCCGTCCACAAACTGACCCCGGACGTGTGTCACTGTTGACTGACGGCTAGTTTTGCGATTTGTGTTGAAAGCCGTTTGGTGTTTCGATAGCGGCATGCAGGAGGCGGGCGCGGCTTATGCAGCCAGGGCCCAAGAACCTGGTTACGCTCGACGGCCTACCACGCGGGAGCGTATTGGGCTCGCTTAGCCAACCTTCACAGCCCGATTGACCCTTAGGTGCCTGAAAATCGGACCGAGCTGTCGAAAATAGTTCAGCTTGGGCCGCGTGGGGAATGAAAGCGCGGGAACGCGCACACGGGTAAGGCTGACAGTAGTTCCTGCACGCCCACGCCGACGTCTGCTGAACAGTCAGCACCAACCATTCAATGCCAAGCTTTGAAAGATGAACGGGAAGATCGTTGCAGCGGTGACGAGGGCTTGAGGGTCACCCCATGGGCGTTCATGGCTCTTTAGGGTTAGACCAAATGTCAGACGGCCTGGTCGTCGAGTTCCTCGCTTAAAAGTGACCACATGGGTTACTCGTCAGGCCTATAATCGGCTGCAGACTCAGTCGCAAGCTCCTTCGTCAGGGACTTTGATATTGCCGCGACTTTGATATTGCTATTTTGAAAGTACATGCCTCCCATACAAATTTGGGAGAGTGTTAAGTACTGTGGATATGGGCGCTTTGGCCACCCGTCCACCGCAAAACCATTTGAAAATGAAGCCTGACAGTTATATAACTTGCTGCATCATCAGAACGTACAAGCCAAAAATTACCAAACCTGATATTTAAGCTTACAACGGCAATTGAAATTGAATGCAATTTTCTATTCATTTCTCGGACCAGAATGCGTGGAGTTGTGAAAAACGCAGCAATATCAAAGGACCACGGCAATATCAAAGTCCCTGACGAAGGAGCTTGCGACTGAGTCTACAGCCGATTATAGGCCTGACGAGTAGTGCTTCTATCAATCGCCACGAAGGAAAGGAGCGGCAATGCCAGTAGTGTGGGGTGAACAGAGCAAGTGCATTGCGGGATTGCTTCTAGTTGCCAGCACTGTAATGTTAATTTGGGGGGGGGGGACATGATGACGCGACGTTGGCTTCCCTTGTTCTGTCTTCGGCTCGCGCATTTGTGCGCAGTGGCTTGCGGGCGGTCCTCTGAGATATGTAGTGGCGCCTATTCCTGCCAGAAACCGACCTGAGGGAGCCCGAACAACAAATCACGACCTGCCAGACTCAGAGCCTGGTTTCGTCATTGTGACCTGTCCTCGTCAGCTTTGCGAGTCAATTGTGACTTCTGAGCATCAAGAGGTTTGACACTAATCGACTATGACCCCCCAACCCCCCTCCTTCTGCTTCTTCTCGGAGTCCTCTTGCTCTCCCTCCTAACTTTCTTGCAGTGCTAGGACGTGGCGGTAGAAAAAATACATCGAAATCTACTACAGCTGCATCATGAGTTCATCTTCCTCTTCACCTTAACAACCGTCACTATGTAAATGTTCGTTGCGACATCTACCTAAACATTCCCCGGGCCGTCTAAAATCGGGTGTGTCTTATGAATGTAGTCCTACAGACCCAGCAGCCGAGTAGCCTAGAATCCTGATGAATGGAGAGAGGTTGAAAAACACTGTAAACAACTTTTCTCGTGAAAACTACGTAGTCCTCGAGTTTCAGCCGGGATGTTTGATATCAAAACACAACAACTCAGAATGGAGCTCGGTGGAGATCGCGGTGCTCGTCGAGGCTTCAGTCGTGATGGTAAGTTTTGTGGTTGTGGCCGAGCTAGTGATGGTGAGCCCCTCGGCTGTGATGGAAGTTGTGGTAAGGTAGACGTGGAAGCGCTGAGGCAGAAGTAAGCCGATCAGACACGCGCTGATCAGCCATTCCCTGTACTCAAAAACACGCTTGCCGGGTGCTTGTGATGGCTGCATACCAGCAATTTATTTTCACAGGTCTGCACGCAAATTAGAGTACCTGGAGCTAATTGTTAAGGAATAGCCGGTGCTCACAGCTAAATTTGCAGGCCCGCGCTAATCCTACTACCAAAAATTAACCTAGACACCCAGAAGAGAAGCGGGCATTTGAATTTTGATGGTTTCGCTTCGGGACCCCAATGAGGTTAGACTGATGATTCAAGTTGTCTTTCTCTGCAGTCTGGGTTTCCTGCCCCGCGCTCGATGTTTCCTTCCATACGCCACAATGTGGAGCCTCTGTTGTACCAAAAAGCGAACAACCGCCGCTGGCGGCGGCGAGATCGCTTCGCTTGCAAAGACACCATGCCCGTCGTGCTCGAATCTCGATCCAGACCTCAACAACACACCATCGTACCGGTTGCACGAGCCCGACCAGTTTGGCGATTTCCAAACTTTCGCCCAGTTGGCCTCCGAGGCCGCCCAATTGGGCTGTCCGATATGCTCGCTGCTCTTCACCACCGCCGTATTCTTCGTTGAGAATGCAAGTTTCTGGAGCCCGTATTGCAAGCTCGACATTGTGCTTGCCCGGCCTCCTGATCTACCGCTCCAGCTTCGCTGCTCGGACGAGCATGAGGAAATGTCCTTTGAGTTTCTGACAACTTCGGAGATGCGGGAGCCATATGCTCATTTTAAGCCCGTACCAGTTATCTCTAAACGCTCTGACGCCCCGGAATGTTTCTCGAGGGTTGGGAGGTGGATTTCAGAGTGTGATGCTGGTCACAAGGACTGCGAATTACCAGAGGAAGTTCCGCTGCCGACGCGGGTTGTGGATGTCAATCCCACCCCCGATGGGCTACAGCCCGTTCTTGTTGAGACGAATGGAACGTTTGGTCGGTATGCGGCTCTCAGCTATTCTTGGGGCAAGAGCTTGCCTTTAAAGCTGACCCGATCCTCAAACCAACCGTTCAAATCTGGCATCCCCTGGTCCAAGATCCCGAAGACGCTACAAGATGCAATGGCCATCACCCACCGGCTCGGTCTTCGTTACATTTGGATTGATGCCTTGACAATAGTCCAGGACGACGAGGCCGACTGGAAAGTTGAGGCAGCCAAAATGGCTGCCGTCTACGGAAGCGCCTTTATCACCATCGCCGCTACCAACTCCAAAGATTGCCAGCAAGGAATATTTGCAACAAGAGAATCCCTGGCAACACACTACCGTGTCTGGCCTCTAACGTCCGGGCAGAAGCCAGTGGAGGCGGACATCCTTCGCGATGGGGAAATCTATACCCGCAGAGGCCGACGTGCCAAGCTGTCCACTCACCCACTACAGAAGAGAGGGTGGACGCTGCAAGAGCACGTTCTCTCCCGACGTGTCATACAATACACGGAAAGTGAACTGGTCTGGCACTGCAGAACCGGCCGTGCGACTGAAGCCCGGCCTACGCTAATTAAGTCGGCCCGCCTTTCAGGCGGGAACACCAACCATCTATAGAGCCAGCGTTCCTGCCGCAGCGAGACGAGATCGACGACGCCACCCGAGAACTTCTCTTCAATTTCTGGGCCGATATCGTGAAGGATTACTCCCAGCGGAAGCTCACCCAGGAGTCGGACAAGCTGTACGCCATCTTAGGCGTTGCTGAGGCTTTGAAAGCTTCAGGCCTGGGCCCCTACCACGCCGGCATTTTCGAGGGGAATCTTCTTGTGGGGTTGACTTGGTACTCAAAAAGGTACTGCCCAGACAGCAAATGGGTGCCGACTCACACAAGGCCGAAGACCTACAGAGCGCCGTCATGGTCATGGGCTTCCATTAACGGCGAAATAGGGTGGAGGTTGAAGGACTCAGATGGCAGGGATAATGAAGATCATCTGAGAGGCCCGCTGGCTCACTGCAAGGTTGTGCGAATCTCTAACACCGAATTGGTTCTACGAGGAAAGATTATTCCGGGAGTTCTCACAAGGCATACTGCGTGCTTGCCGAAGAGGCCCGCCGTGGCTGTTCCGGGAGTTCTCACCATGCACCCGACATCCTTGCCGATTAGATCCGTCGCGACTAATGACGGAGACACCATGGCGTACTCATTAGGGAACTCGGAACTGCACCTCAGGGACAGTTCCGAGATTGATACCGACACTGACATCGTCGACACCACACTCATGCATCCCGGCATTGATCCAGCTTCAGGCCTTCCGAAATTGCCGTTAGATATCATCTGCCTGCTACTAGGAGTTCGTCGGCCCGATGCCATCCCCGGGTTCTTCGGTTCCAACAATGATTGCCTCTGGGCATGTGCCCTGGTTCTTACCCAATCATCGGCCAATATAGGTGCATATGAGCGAGTAGGCATCAACAGTCACTTTTCTGCTGATTCTTTCGAAGGAGCCGAGGAGTTCGAGGTCAAAATTGTTTGACAAATTCATCACGTTGAGGGTGTCTGGCTTGGTGATACCGTAGACCTTAGACGGTTTCTCACGCTCGGATTTGATATTGTCGTCTCATATAACAGGTAAACTCATTTCACGAACCGGCTAGCTGTTAGGCTGGGAGCCAACCACTTACTCGATTAGAGACTGAGAAAGACATTGCAGTGTAGAAAAACACACCCCTTGCGAGACTGAACTTATGCACGACTTAGATGCGCAACAACTAGGACAGGGACGGCACAACAATGGCCGATGGCTAGGTTCCCAGCCTGTATTATCTTATAGAGGTCCTTTTTACATTTGATACCGTGCATTTGGGTTTTCGGGGGAAGATTCAAGAATCGTGAACAGGTGGATGCTTCGCTTGCCAAAATTAAGTGGTGAGTAGGTATAGAGCTGGTTTATCGCTACTATTGTGGCTGGTTACTTTTTTTTGTTGGCTTAAATCGATCTAGAAAGTCTGACGAGTACTGTCTCTCGGGGGAGCACCTTGGAGACAGGCTTGGGCAGCTGCAAGCCCCAGACGCAATGTCCAGTGAGCAACGACTAGGCCCAACCGAGGTAAGTGCTAGGTAGTGCTAATTTTGGGGCACACCTCAGCCGGGGTAGAAATTTTGTACCGCGGCATGCCGAATTATTTGCCGTAAGGACTGAAACTTGCCATGCCTTTTACCCGCCTCAATGTCGACGCGGCTCCGGCGCAAGGCAACGTAACTATGGTCCGACGGAGTGTGATATATTGACATTACGCGTCCCTAAAAACCAGTGCATCACTGTTAGATGCTACGTATACCTCTTTATAAATGCGTGACCAACTACATCAAAGGCAAGGGGAAGATTGTCAAGCTAAGCTGCACATACCATCGAACCTCCGTTCCGGCAAACATGTTGGGTCAAGTTCTTGTCGCTATTCTCATTGCGAGTGCTGCGCTGGCTGCGCCAGCGGTGGAGAAACGACACAACCAAAATGGCTGTGTTAATCCGCTGATGCGGAGGGCGTGGTATGACAACACCTTGTTCTAATACGCATCTGCAACTTTTGCTTCACCAGCTCGCAAACTAACTTATTCTTCCACACCATAGGCATACACTCAGTAACGACCAAAAGAAGGCGTACCTCGATGCCGAACTGTGCTTGATGGAGACGCCTGCGAAGCTCGGATTACGCGGCGCCAGGACCAGATTCGACGAGTTCCAGTCCGTTCATGTTTACCAATCCGAGATCGCGCATTTTGTCGTACGTTAAGTGATTTCCGAAAGGTTGCACGTTTCAAGTTCCGTTCTATCGTCTACACCCATCTGACAAAAGTGGCTGGGTGACGATGTACAGGGCCAGTTCTTTCCCTTTCATCGCCTCTATGTATGGGCTCACGAGCAGGCCCTCCGAAACGAGTGTGGCTATACTGGTGCTCAGCCGTAAGTTCTATTCTGGTCTGCTAAGGAAGCTCGTTTGTCGCCGACCCACGACTAATGACTAGCGCCTGGTAGATACTGGGAGGAGTCACTTGATGCCGGCTCTTTCACCAAGTCTATCATTTTCACAGCGGATTTCGGTTTCGGCGGAGACGGCATGGGGGATTCCTTATGTATCCAAAGTGGGCCATTCGCAAACTACACGAATCCGCTTGGCCCAGGATACAAATTGGCAGACCACTGTATCGAACGCCGGCTCAACGACTTTTTGAGCCAGAATGCCTCAAAGGAGATAGTCGACAGTTGTCTCAAGAAGGACACCTACCTTGACTTCTGGAACTGTGTGGAGACAAGACCGCATGGAGCGGGCCATGGAGGCGTTGGCGCTGAGGTAAGTTTAGAATGCCGACCGATTCACAATGCGGATGAACCAAGGCCTAATTTTGAAACTCCCAGATGTCGAATCCTGTTTCGAGTCCTGGTGATCCACTTTTCTATTTGCACCATACTTGGCTTGATAGGATGTGGGCCAAATGGCAAGCTAAAGACCCAGCATTCCGCTTGGCAGAAATTGGCGGCCATAACACAGCCCAAGGACCTGTCGGGATTCCAGGTTTTGAGCCACCACCAGGATCTCCATTCGCTCCCGGTCTCATGCCACCAACCTTTGGAGACCCAAAGGACAACATCCGACCTGCTGATGTCCCGTAAGCTTATGCTCTCCGCGAGGGGTCGTATTCTTGAGCTGATATTTTTTCTGTATACAGGAAACCGATGGTCATAGGTGATCCGGGCAACGAGACAACCCTAACGCATCTTATCCAGATGTACAATATTGTCCCTAATAGAACGGTCGCTGAAGTTATGAATATCCAAGGAGAACTCTTGTGTTATGATTATGACTGAATGGTAGGAGTCATCTCAGAGTGGTGTCGTTACCGTCGTCACAGCCGTCTCCCGTCGGTCAACAAAACTCCTAAATGGAAGGATTTTGGGAGGAACCTGAACCGGAGGTAGTCTGACAGGCCGGGACAAGAAGTCATCTGGAAATGGATCTAGCCTGGCAAAGGCGTGAACCTAGCAGCATAGTCTTCAACTGAGAATTTTCTGTTCACGGCTGAATAATGATCACCCCTGTGCTCAACCTGTCGAAATGCAGCGCGATTTCCGTCTGGCTTTCCCCGAGTCTCTGCCTCGAGATACATTAATACGGAAAAATACGCAGGGGCGCGGCGATGATCGTTAAGCAGGGGCGTGAAATGTACCTAGGTATGCTGCTTAGCGTGGTGAGGAGTTGGGGTCTCGGTTGCGTTGCGGGAAAGGCGAACGTGCCAGTTGATGACGCGGCCAAATTCGGCATACATGTATTTCTGGCAGATGGCAAAATTGCTGCCACCGTTAACGGCGTTGGAGTCACGGAGCTACCCAAAAGGGTCAAGCACTGCATCGGGATCGACCCAATCACTAACTAGCGTCTCACTGGGATAAGAGCCTATAGATTAGAAGTTGGATCATGTCGCCTCCCCACTACATTTTCCTTGGAGGGGGATACAGCTCGCTTGAGAGTGGATTGCCTTCTTAACTCGTGTCTCGAATCGGAGAAATACGTGGGGGGCTCAAATCACTCTCGTGTGGACAACATTTGAGGCGCTGCCTGAAAACGTATACGGAAGCATACCCAGGGAAATGGTCCGGCAAGTGCAATAGGGCATCCTATCTGACGGTGCAGCATGAAGGAGCGGGCACTGGGGCTTATCAGCGGAAGGCCCTTGGCCACCGCTGGCTAGTGCCCCGTTTGCGTGCTAGTGATAAGACGCGCGTCAACTGTGAGCATGAAAACTGGCTTCTCCCCTCGATCAAGTGCTACCTTACGGGTGGTTATGCAGCTTTTGAGCTCTCTGGAGGTCCATTAGTACTGCAAGATCACATTCCAACTCTTCGTGAATCAGGGCCTCCAATGCAACTAGTTCATTAAGGCGAGAAAAAGGTGAGCAGATTGCTGCTTCACCCCTAATGGCCTCGTAGGTCCTAAGGTATGTTGAACCCGAGGTACATGCTTTCGGGTGTTGCTCTGACTGCACAGCGACACCGACACGTGAAACAGCAGACACGACTAAGGCGGATGACGCGCATACCGTAAATAGAAGATCCACAAGGGTAAACCCCTGTAGGAGTGCGAGCGGCCACGTCAGAAGCGTGAATGATGACTACAAAGTTAAAACGACTAGATGAAAACCGGGAGACAAGAAGAGGCGTGGAGCAGGAGGGAGCCCTGGACCTCACATTTGCGGATTGGGTCTGGAGACAATTCTAGATCCGAATTTGGGCTTTCCTTCAGCCTAAGCGGAAGCCAAGCCCCATTCATCACACTACCATAGTGGGGAAATACTCAGGGGAGGAAGTCTACCTACCGAACCTTCTCAAAGCCAGTTAGCCTTCTTACTGGCAGAAGGCCAACTGGGCTCCAAAGGTAAACCGCTGCTTGCCTTCAGTGGATAGCCGAATGGAGCCCCCTGGTTAGCCACAGCTAAGGGGGTGGTCAGTTCCTTCAACCGATCGCACGCGGTCTACATCAATGGCAAGAATAGTGGTCGCTTCGAACAAATTAAAGAGGGCCAGGGGTCAAGTGATCGTGCTTTCTATGTCTTTTTTCTTCTTTTCAGGCCTTACTTCAATTTCTCATCGCGTCCGATTAAAGCTATTCGCAACCACGCAGTTGCGATGGCTTCAATCGGTTGTCCTTTTGCTGAACGCAGCCAACCCTAACCCTTCCACTTTCAGCTAACCAGAAGCCTCCATTTTGCTGGGCACTGAAAGTAGTCTGCCTTCTGCTGCCCATTTTCACGCAGAAAGCTAACTGCTAGTGCATGAAATTTTTTTTTTACAGAAGGTAACACTGGGGGTTTTGTCGAACTACAGCCGCCTCGCTAGGCGCTCAGGCGCGCTCAGGCGCGCAGGCGCCCTGCCGAGCCAGGCTTGGCTGGAGCGCAGGGGCCTTGGATCATGTGCTCTCCCTACACACAGGGAGCTTCCATTTGTATATAACTGGGGAGTGCTTCGCACTCCCCTTTTCTACCAAATCAAGTCACTTTGCAACTGCACTTCCGCTGCTCCTGAGCCCCTCGTTCCTCAGTAAAACGTTCCACAGTTTTCCAAATATGGCAGGTACAAGACTTACGCCACAAGTTAAGAGTTGCCTTAAACTTCTCATCACAACCCCTTTTACACCAGCTACAGTAACAAAATTCACACTCTTTTTGGCATTTACGTCTATCCTAGCGTTATCTAGCGGCATATTGCATATAGCGGTTCGAGAATAGGTAGGCGGCCTACTCCCCAACGTCTACTCTAAATCCAGTTCTCATCTCCATGATGACTGATCATCAGCCCAGACTGCTCGCTCGTCAGATTCTCAATGACCTCCAGCACCATCTTGACGCTCTCCTCTGGTCTAATCATCCCCTTCAGATCCGGCCACATCTTCTGGAAGCTCTGAAGCAGGTATTGCACAATACCGTCATACTCCACCGGCTTCAGCCCCTCCCAGGTATCAACCCATCCCGGGGAAAGCGCCGCAACCTTGATGCCCTTTAGCTCCAGCTCGGCGGCATACTTGGCGACGATGATGTTCAACGCGCCCTTGGCAACAGAATAGTCCACCAAGTTCGGGATGCCCGTCTTCTTGATCAACTGCTGGTTGGCCATGCCGGTGGAGATGTGGATAATCTTCTTGGCATTGCCGCGCTCGATCAGCGGGAGAAAGGCGTTGGTTGTCCAGATGGCGCCGAACAGGGAGGACTCGTAGGCGGTCTTGAAGAACTCGCGGGTAGCCTCGACGTCGAGCGGGATCTGGGAGGGCGGCAGAGCGCCCACGGCCTGGTTGATGGAGACGGCGTTGTTAATGAGAACGTCGAGGGTGCCGTTGGTGACTTTGGAGATGTCGGTGGCTGCGGTGACGAGGGACTGGGGGTCGGTGATGTCGGCCTTAATGACGTGGAGGTTGGTGCGTTGCGCGGCGAGTTTTTGCAGCTTGGTTGCAGCGTTGGGGTTGCGGGCGATGGCGAAGACGGTGTTGCGTGGGTTTTGGGAGAGTTGTTTCACGAACTCCAGCCCTAAGCCCCGTGAGGTACCAGTGACGACGTAGGAAGACATAGTTGCAGGTTGAAAATGAAGATTCAAATTGTGATATGAGCTCCTGTGGAAGATAGAGAGTCCTGGAACTGATGAAGAGTGAAATAAGGCAGAGGACAGTTCCTCCCATTCTCAACCAAAAGCTTTCCTTTTATGCATGCGCATGTACAGCCTGTACGCACTCTGAGTTAGTTCAAGTCAGCTCCCCGAACTATTACCGGAGCTTCCGCGCAGCTGACTGGCCGAGAGACAAGGGGATGACGAAGCCCCACTGCCAATCCTCCATTTGTCAGCACCCAAAGCACTCTTTAGAGCCACCCGCCCCGCCCCAACGGCCGACGGACCACCCGTCGGCCGGTCCGTTTCCCGTTTCCATTTCCAACTCCAAACATTGGCCTGATGAACCAACATCCCGCCATCTCCCCGCTTAAACGACGCGCTTGCGTTGCCTGCACCACGGCCAAGGCGAAGTGTGCACCCCATTCCGCCTCGCATTCTATCTGCGAGCGATGCCACCGCTTGGGGAAGCACTGCGTCTTCCTCCACCTCCCCGAGAGACGACGCCCGCAAAGTACTCGGCTGGTTTCCCCGACTGGGAAAGTCAGTCATGATGTCAAGGCCTTGGAAAACAAACTCGATGCTCTTTCCGCCGAAATCGCTGCCCTGAAGCAGCAAAATAACGAGTCAAGCTCAACACCGCAGTCGGGTGCCTCCATCACACCAGGAAGCGATGCGAACATTGCGGATTCTGAACCGATTCTTCGATATCCTCTCCACTATGGGCAGGCCGACATTATCGACCGTGGCTGGATAACAATGGACGAAGCAGAGCACCTGGTTGCCGTGTTCAAACAGAACTTCATCCCCCGCTTCCCATTCGTCACGTTAGGGCCAAGCGAGACGGCCGTCCACTTGCGAAAAAACTCACCGTTCTTATTCCTCTGCATCGTCGCTATCCCTCTGTACACCAATCCGCCTCTCCAGAGGAAACTGGGCGAAGAGGTCCGTCGACAGCTGAGTCTACGGCTGCTTTTCAACGCGGAGCGGTCTATGGATCTCTTGCGCGGTCTGCTCGTCCATTCCGCTTGGTATCAATACTTTGCTCACCAAGGCCACGGCCAGCTGTTCATGCTCTCGCAGCTCTGTGTCACAGTGGCGTACGATTTAGGCTTGCCAGAGGGCCATCTCGGCAAAGTGACCGTCAGTGATGACAATGGCAAGCGGGCTGTTCTGGGGGTTTTCTGGCTGTCCGTTACGTACGTACACGATATTTCTCCCATAACCGTCCAGGCATGTACACAGGTACTGTACTCACGTTATATAGTGCGTCACGCATCTTGCAGAAGCCGGTAGGAATGAGACACACCAAGGCCCTTGACGATTGGAGCTTGGGATTTGCCGTGGGGCCCGAGCATACCACAGACACAGCTATCCAGCCCATGATCCTGTTGCAAGCCTTTGCCTTTCGGTTCATCGAGGCGTTCCCCGACAGTCTTTCGAGGGAGGAGGGTACCGGCTTGGAGCAGGCTGAGGTACCACTGCACGCAACGTTTCCCTTGCTTGTCGAGCTCGAGAACATAAAGGATAAGATCAAGGATGCTAATATCGGTCCAGAAATCGGTATGCCTGCATGCGTTTGCGCCTGAAATCTTCATTGCTGACACTGAATGAGAAGCAAACTACATTGAACTCGAAGTCCTTCACCTCGAAAGTTGGGTGTCGCAGGCTGCTTTTGTGCCACCACAGAAACAGACAGGAGAAATAACGCAATTCCTGTGGCAGAAGATCACGAAAAACCAAGAATCCCTTCAGCACCTGCTCCAAATGCCGATCGATGAGATGTACTGCATGCCTCTCCTATTCAACTTGTGGCTCTGTGGGTCCCTTACCTGGCTTGGACGGGTCCTAGGGAGGCTGCTTCGTGAGATCATGGACGGAGCACACGACGCCGCGTGGAAGATATCGGAAGCACAGCGCGTCATTGACGTAGTAAGGTATCTAACCAGCGTTGACGCAATGTCTAAGAAGTTGGAAGGGGCGTATGGGAGCTTGGGGGACCAAATGGATGATCATTCCGAGCTGGGGCGTCTGCTGCATCATATAAGGATGCTGAGGCGTTCTTATCATTGGCACGTGCAGAGAATTACGGGTGCGAACATGGTGGAGACGAACATGTTGGAACAGGCGTCGCATCTCACTGGGCAGGTCTGGGATGGGGATTCAGAGCTGTTACCCATCAATTTTGACGTTGGAGGGGGCATGGACTTTGTGGATGTCGGTACATGGACATCTATAAACGACTTTTCGTTTCTCGACGAGGGGCTCAGGTAGCTGGATCAATTGTAATAGTTCTATTTCCGCTCAACAGCGAAGATGTATAAGCACTCCCACAATATATGGCGTTTCAATTATAAGCTCTTTAGTGTTCCGGAAAGGTTTAGGCCCTGTGTGAACAAATTCACATCAAAAATACCCAAGGACTCACGAAAATTGAGTACAACACTTCAGTTGTTAGCGGCGCCCAGACAGAGGATATTAAATACATGATCTCTGCCAGACCGTGAGTTTGTTCCGTCACAATAATGTTGACTACTAAGGGGGACTGGGCCGACAATAACAGCCGTGAAGTGCAATAGAATATCCGACCACATGTGCTTTGTAGCATTGCCCGCCCGTCCCGTCCTAATGGAGAAACAACAAAGCAGGGTGAGAAAGTTGGCCACCCCTTTTTAGCGCGCCAAGCTTGACTTGACGTTGTCTAAATCAATATGCCAGACAACAAAGAGCTGCGACTAATCTGTGCCATTGCGGGGTCTAACCTGGTGCCATTATCAACTCTGGAACGGCAATATGGTATACATTTTCAATCTGTGGTATCTACGCCATTCTGAGAAGAGGCCCTTTAAAGTGAGGCACGAAAAACTCCGCAGGTAGCTACCTTACAGAGCCCAGCGTGTCACTTGTCGTAAGGCATTCATTGATTCACTCTCAGCACATAGAAGTGCCCTTCCCCTTGCCCCCCTTTATACCCCGTCCCCGCAAACACATACTCCTCTTCGACTGCCGTGCCGCCATAGAACGGCCCGTCCAACGGATACCTCAGTACCTCCTCCCCTGTCTCCCTCTTCAACGCGAGCAGTCCCCCCGGCCCTCTCGACACAGGCGGCACCCCCTCCGGTTCCGGTCCCGTCCATCCCACCAACACCAAATCGCCCACCACAGTCGGCGGCACCTGCGTAATATTCACCCCCGGCGTCGCCTTACTCCACACCACACCCCCATCCCTCAGTCCCACCGCGCCAAACCCACTCCCATTCGTCGTCACATTCTCCGGTACCAATTTCCACGGCCCCTTCGGGTAATTAATCGCACTCCAATACACCCGCTCCCCATCCACCGCGACACCCCACATCAACCCACCCCCCGCGCCCCCAGGGCTCGTCGCCGTCGCCCACTCCACCTTCCCCGTCTCCGCATCCAACGCATACAAATTCCCATTCTTCTGCCCCAGCGTCACCACATCCTTCTTATTTGGTCCTCCTCCCGGCACAAACGAAGGCGCCATCCCGAAATCCGCGTCCGGCCCCGGCTCATGCGGACACAGCCCCTCATCCCGCGGAATCGCACCCGGCACACCACACACGAGCGTCCACGCGTCGAGCGGGGACAGCCGGCGTACCCAGTTCGCTTTGCCTGTCGTGATGTCCAGTGCGATGACAGATTCCTGCCAGATCCCCGGTGGGAGGCAGGTGTCCTCCGCGGTCGGGGACTCGGTGCAGGCGAGGAAGGCGTCGGGCGCGGTGTAGACGTTTCCTGTGGCGAAGAGGACTTGGTTGCGTCTAACATCGATGGCGGGTTGGGAGCCCCAGACGCCGATGCCGGACCAGGCGCCAGAGGCGGAGTTGGTGGGTGCGGAGGGGGGAATCATGGGGATGTCCCAGTGGGTGAGGAAGGAGGAGGTGGGGCGGTGGAAGGACAGGGAGGCGACGTTGCCGGTGAAGGAGCAGCAGGGGTAGGTGGTGGTGTTGGAGTTGAGGAGGAAGGCGGCGTTTTCTTCGGCGGAGGAGGTGCCGACAAAGAGGGTGGTGTTGTAGAGAGTGGGGCTCATGGTGATGGTGGCCATGGGGTGGGTGTTGGTTTGGTGGGTGCCGAGGATGTGGCCGGTGTGGAGGTCGGCGGCGACAACGAGGGCCCAGGTTTGCGTGGCGAAGTAGAGGATGGAGTTTTGGGCGTCGATTTGGGGGCTGGTGCGGGAGATGGGGACGGTGGTGGTGGTTTGGAAGATGGTGAGAGGGCGGAAAGACTCGATGAGGGAGGTCACATTGATTTGCCATTTGATGGAGCAGGACTTGAAGTCGAGCGCCACGACGGAGCCGTTCCAGGTACTGTAGTAGGCAATGCCGTCCAAGATGGCCGGAGGCGCGCTCACGCCAACGGGGTAGGTGATCTTGCAGTGCTGGCTGAGGGACTGGATGCTGGAGGAGGAGACCTTCGACGAAGAGACCCAGCGGTTGTTGAGGTGTGATCCTCCCCAACCAGACCATGCATCTGCGAAGGCTGCCAAGGAGGCAGCCGCCAGACCTAGACAGGTGAACGATTTAACCATGGTGTTGAGAGTTCTTGTTGTTGAATCTGCTCATCCTCGAGCGATAAATGTCGTGGGGGGGACTCTGGCAATTTATTAGCCTCTTGGCACCTCGTCCCGCTGTAATACCCGCTGCAAGAATCTATTTTCACACCGTATTTATTGGCTGTTAGGACTAACTGCCGGCTCTTTATTGCTCGGCATTTGTACGACACCACCAGATTTACCCAGTAGCTGGGTCCCAACTAACTGATCTGACATGCATCTCGTCCTGGGACGGCTATTGGCGTTTTATCTCGACCCGCTGCAGAGATCACCGGCAGACAAATGTACCCGGTGCGTATAGCTGTATACCGGCAAAGCTTGTGGGAAATGTTTCGCATGCCCGGTGCGCCGAGGAACTCGCGCTGCAAGATTGGATATTCAAAATCGCCCAACATTGCCTGGTCATGCCCTCAGGCCAGAACAGACAAGATCGATTATGTGTGGATCGACGTATGCTAGCTAGGCCCCCCACCCATCTTCTGATTACTTCTCTGGTGCTGGTGGCGGATAGGTAAGAACACAGTAGCCGATAATGTAGGTAAGTATTGAAAATTATACGGAAATGGAAATTATTTGATGGCTGGCACCATTGAGCCATGGGGAGAGTCTGCTCTACACCCTGTCACGCGCACTCTACTCAAGATGGACAACTGTTAGAAGCACTGCACTCTGGATTCTGTGGAATTGAAGGGGTTGTAACTGCGTGATTGCATTACTTGTTCGGCTCTCTGGCTCAGCCAGAGAACCATCTTTATAGCTGTGAATAGTGGCAAGCCGTGCGGCAAAGCCACGCGGCTTCAATTGCGCGTCTATGGCAATGGTTACAAATCTATTGTTCTGGTGGTTTTCAGACTCTTCTTTCTGGGCCAGAACCCCTTTCTTTCTGACAAAACGCAATTATGGACGGGATATGAGGAAGCTGCCCCCAGACCCTCTGGGTAACAATCAGCAAAAGGAAATTTTTGGCTGCGCCTGCGTCGTCAATGTCGGGTGTGGAGTATCTCGGCCCAAGGAGGGGCAGGCAATGCCAAGTCTCCACAGTTCAGGACTTCCAACCTCTGCATTACCGCGAATCATGGGCCAAAATAAAAACCAACTGGATATTCAGATTTTCCAGCTCATTGCGTACCGAACAGTACCCCGGGTATCATGATCAGCCTCTGTGAAGCTCTGAATTTCGTTTATTTTCCATCAAGCCTGCCCCGCCCTTGACCCGCCCGTGCAGTCAGCCCAACGCATTTGTCGAGGTGACTAGGCTGCGGTTGTTTTTAATGGCCAAGCCATCAGTCGATTTATCGTCGCTTCGCTCGCCACGGAGCCATGCAGCAACCCTTTGTGGCCCCATGTGCAGGCGCCAGTCATGCCACAGCCAGGATTGATTGGATCTTACACTTTCTAGTGCAGCGGTACAAGTCGCTGGCTCAGTGCATGAAATGGGGCGTCCGCGACCTCCTGTCGTCGATGCCAATTCTCAACAACATACCCCTCAGCATCTTCACGTCCAAGGTAGTCGACTCCTTCATCAGACCCTCTCCAAAATGACACAGGCTCGCCCCAAAAACGAGTTTCCCGGATTCGGGTTGCCGCATGCGACAACACATGAAGACCGGCTGTCAATGCCATTGTTTCCGCTTGCGCTCAATGGTTGGGCCAGTAGCGGCGTGTCGCTTCGCGAGAAGCGGATGCTTGACTTTATCAACCAGATCACGGACAAGTCTGAATGGGAGAGCAAGGTTTTCAACGATGACATTGTGGCCAAGTGGAAGGAGGAGGGTGAACGCTTCTGGAGCGAAGGTCAGATCGAACAACAAGAAGACCCTGTCTATTTGAGCAACCAGATGTTTGGCTTTGTATGTGTTTGAGCCTTTACCCCCTTTTTTTTAATGATAAGAGTTGACGAGGCGCAAGTGCATTGCCGAGTTGCGAGACAAGGCCGAGTCTTTCAAGCAGACGGGACGTGTCAAGATCCTAGATTCAGAGCTCGCCGTCGTCAAGTCCGACCATGCAATCTCCGAGGATCTCAAGAGGGAGCTTATTGATGCTGTCAAGATCCTCGAGGGCGTCCCCGCTCGGGTCAAAGACTGGCATCCCGGTTCAGATCAGACTGTCCTGGATCTTGTCCATCCGTCCCTGTTCCCGGTTGTATGGGGTGTCACCCGGGCTCTCAAAGAGGGCTCTGTTCCGCTCGATGATTGCGTCCGATTCACAGGGAAGGGCATCCCTGTGGACATCTATAACCCTCCCGTAGCCCAGAATATTCGTTGGGCTTGGCCGCCATTGCCCAATGTGCACGGATCCTTCCAGTGGCTGCCAGCCCAGGTCGAAGTCAAGGAGAGAGCCGCAAAGATCACCAGCTACATCAACAATCTCCATCCGGTCAAGCACAAACCTCTTTACGGCATCCTGAGTCGCATCGTGACTGCGACGTTTCCACTGTTCGAGGACGTGTTGAGCAGCTTCCAAAATAACTTCCGCATCGACACCGACCGTACTGGTTACGACGACTACAAGTATCCTCCTGGGCTCTATTACCAAGTCCCGAATCGCAAAGGGCGCAAGTCGCGGTGGGATCCCACTACCAGGGAGTACGTCGATGAGAACTGTAACAAGATCGAAGACGGGGGCCAAAACGAATGGGATGAAGATGAGGAAGACATGGGTTCCTGGCAGTGGGGACACGAATACCAGGTGTGGAAGGAACAGAACCGAATGCTGAAGTGGCGCGAGCCTCATGAGTATACAACTCAGGCCGAGCCCTCCGCTGTTCGCCTGAGCGACTTTCCAAACGGCCTCCAGATCATCTTCAAGCTTGCCAACATTATCCTGACACCTGAGAAGCCAAAATACTTGGGTGGTTCATGGCATGTTGAAGGAACCCTTAACGAGATGATCTGCGCATCCGCCATCTACTACTACGACCAGGGGAACATCACCGATAGCTTCCTTAGCTTCCGCCAAGCCATGAATACCAGTGAAGTTACCACGAAGCCCGAGCAGAACCACCACCACTCCCTGGGGAGCTATCTCGGTGTCGAGCAGTATGGTACTGCTATCCAGGAGCTTGGACGCGTCCTCACACGCGAAGGTCGTCTGCTGGTGTTCCCCAACTGCTTGCAGCACCAAGTCCAGCCATTCGAACTGAGCGATAAATCCCAACCTGGCCATCGAAAAATCCTCGCTATGTTCTTGGTCGACCCTAACCGTCCAATCCTGTCCTCAGCCGTTGTCCCTCCTCAGCAGAAGGACTGGTGGGCGGACCTGATCCGCGAGGAAGGCGGCCTCGCATTGCTCCATAAAGATCTCTACGACTCGATGATGAATTCGATCGATGATTTTCCCTTGTCATGGGAGCAGGCGGTCGAGTATCGCGCCAAGTTGATGGAGGAGCGGAGCGATGGCCAGAAGGAATTTTCCGAGTATATGGAGGGGGTAAGACCTCCGAACTTAGCCAATTCAGATTGTTGACTAATCAGGGGTACAGCAAACATTCAACTTTTGTGAGCATTAGATTCTCAGCGACCTTTTCATCCCTAGGATGGATCGTAGACCGGAAAAAGTCGATGGAGGACCTTTTTTCACAGTTGGAGATGAAAGGAGAATGAAACCTTTTGCATCAAGCCTTCACATGTTCCGTTTAGACCTCCTGGCTGGAGAATGAGCAAGCATATCTTACATTACCCTGGAAGCTCTGAAGAACCCTTTTTTGGTCTCGTTCACGAATTTTTGGCTGTGATGTCAGCGGCTTGGCCGGAGGCCTCGGGGTTTGGGGAAACTTGGGGATGTCATTCTCACCATATCTCATCAGCTAGGGCTGATATAATGCAGAACCCTGTAGGAAGGCGGCGAAAAGATGAATCCAAACTTAGGACACTGGAACCGGAATACAGCGATTCTAGATCCATTCATGGAATTTTCTTTGCTACTTCCTCCTGGGAATCGAACATCTTGAAGACGATGCATTCTTCCTTCGTCTGATGGCTCAGATAGTACCATCGATATCCCGGCCCGGACGGTACATAGATTGCTTGTCTGACCTGTGTAGGCCCTTCTTGGCATGGTACGTAACGGCAAAAATCGCAATACTTCCCAATATCAAACGAAATCCAGTACCCGTACCCACATGGAGAGACCTAATGGGTAATAGTGACCGCCTTCCCCGCAAACTCCCGCCCATCCTTCTCGATTATCTCTTCAAATATCCACTTCCCCACGTCCTCCCTGCTAATCGTGTACCCAACGGCGCTCTTCTCCAGCCTCCCCGTCTTCGGGTCTTCGATACCTACTTTAAGCTCCCCTTTCTCCTTCCCGTCGGTCAAAAAACTCGGCCTCACCAGCGTCCACCTGGTGCCTTCGCTCTCTATCAGGGCCTTCTCCAGAACCTTCTTGTCCTCGTGCGGCTGCTTGAGCATGTATTGGTACATGGGGAGGAACAAGAGCGGCACGTCGCGCACTCCCGAGGCCGGGATGCCGGTCGTGCTGACGGCGGCGATGCGCGGGACGGCGGCCGCTAGGCTCGGGCTCTCGGCGCGGACGCAGGCCAGCGCCGAGAGCAGGGCAGTCATGGCGTCGCCGCAGATGGTCGGCTGATCGTTGGCAAACTTGGTCCAGTCAAAGGCGCCCCCGACGGCAAAGATGATGGTGTCGACGAGCGCAGGGGGCGCGCCAGGAGGGGTGTGGACCAGGCCACCAGCAATGGCGGGGACATCGGTAGCGCTGCCTTTGAGCAGACGGAGCGTAGGGAGAGACCGTAGATCAGCGGGGAGGAGGTTCGTCAGCTTAGCTGGGTTGCGGACTAGGGCAATGCAGGTGTGGCCGGCGGCGAGACTGCGGCGGAGGACCGAGAGGCCGCAGCCACCAGTTGCGCCGAGGAAGAGAATCGTTTTGGTCAAGCTTGGGAAGGACATATTTGTATCTGACGTCTGAATTATGGGCAATGGCGCTGATATTGGATGTTGTAGCAGAATAGGGTTTCAGACAAGTAAATCTTCAAATCGTCTTTGAGATTGAGGTGTGCTGCTGCTACTGTTTGCCTCCACGAAAACGAAGGAGAGAGTGAGTCTTTATATTTTGATGCTAATCTCCGCTTCACCAGTGATATTCGCTGACTTCTCGACGTCGTCGTGTTCTCGGACGAATCTCTGGTAGCTCACCATGGCGCAGCATGGCGCCGCAGAAGATGGCCGTCGGACCGAACGGCGTCCCTCGCAGCTATTGGCTCGGGCGCCGTATTTTACCTACTTGAGTTTAGACCAAACGTCTCGGGCGGGGTCGAGAGTCGAGCCGATGCTCCACTGTGGTTCCTTTTCCGCGACCCAATTGGTTCGGACTGTGGGAAGGAGTCGATCTTTCGGATTAACGCCTCTTTTCTCCATTGCGCTCGCTTCCTTAGCAATTCCATCAAGGATGAACATTGCTGGCAGGATGCATTTTGCGTCAAGTTTCTTACCCCACCAACCTCGCCCTATCGTGATTTTTTGCCACAGCAAAGCTCGTTCATTTCTGGTGGCTCGTTGTCGTTATGGGACGCTGAGGTTACCGGTCGCGACACCACTCGTGTCAGAATCTAGCACTCATGGCCAATTGTGGTGATTGTTGTGTATTGTTTTTCTGTGGAAGAGAATCTCTGGCCTGCAGGGTCCCCTATTGCCAAGCCGGCTACATCCGCGAATAGCTCCAATTGCTTATATAAGCTGACAACTCGAGACTTGATATCTCTGCGCTGATATGGGCGGGTTGGGTAATCGCGTTTCGGCCACTCCGCTTCAAGCCACCATACCTCGGACCAAGAGATGGCATGCCCTTTTCCCATGTTCTCCAAGAGAGATGTCATGTTCTTCGATTTCCGAGTCTGCGAAGACGAGCCAGCCTCCTCTCGGTGCTTCAGCCAGCAAACAGCAGCGTATCGAACGAAGTTGTGGTTTGCTATCCTCTGACGAACTTTGTGCCCCCATCGGTTCCGCCCTTCCTCGGATGCTTGGAAGCTTTCTCCCGGGTCGGAAAAACATGCCATGTTGAGATACTTGACACAGAGCAGCTCTAGTTCTGCATGTGATGTCTGCGGTCGCATGTAAAATTCGGGTTGGTGAGTGATCACCCAGCCCTTGTGCTCTTCTTTTATCGGGGCCTGGGGTATCGCTCGGAGATCCTCGGCTGTGGTGGTGAGATACCGATATAGTGTGCGGTGAACGAGTTCTACCTCACCCCCCGAGCATCGAAGGAGCTGGCTATACAGAAGGTACAGCGCTCTTTTAATGCTTCCCTCACTGGTCAACTGTCTCCCGATTTTAGCCTTGATGAAATTGAAATATACCTTTATTATAAAAATATATTTAATAACACCAAGTTAAGTTTATAAATTAATTTTCTACTGTATAACAGAATACTGAACTGGTGCGATGGCGCAACAGGGAAGAAACCACAAAGAGAACCACACCCACAGAACGTTGTTGTCGGCCTGAAAGGCCGACTCCCAGACTACTGGTCCTCCGATCGGAGGGACACAAATGCAACTGACGTAGAAAAACAGATACGTACCTAGTATGGAACAAAACCTAGTATGTGACGGTGCCTAGCATGGAACAACAAAGGAAACGCGACCGTGGATCAGGTCATCTTCCTTCGATCGAAGGGCCAGAATGTCACTGGGCTTTCAATGGGAGGTCTTCGTGGTGAAAATCGTCGGATCGACTGTTGATTGAAAGAAGCACGGTTCAAAGAACAGCGCGGCGCGGCCCCTTTTTGACGGTGGCACGCGCCAGAGAACGCATCGCTATGTACATAAACGGCTACAGTAATATTACACACAGAGCCCAAAAAGAACGACAAGGTCGGCCTGAACAAACGCCCCGAGTCACTATTCACAGCTATAAGGAAGGCTCTCTGGCTGAGCCAGAGAGCCGAACAAGCAATACAATCACGCAGTTGCAACCCCTTCAATTCCACAGAATCCAGAGTGCCGTGCTTCTGACAATAATACATACCGTCACCGGTGCTTTCTGAGATCCATTTCCATCCAGTATTGCGGGTTACTGTGTCGATGGTCCACTAGAATGTGTATTAGTGCCATTCGTGCAACTGATCTCACACGAGAGAAGACGGAAACTTACGACGTTGGGTTTGGCCCTGGCATTGACTCCCCCAGGCACGATTCCGTTGGCTAGGTGCAGAATTGTGTATCAGCTGCTAAGTCTTTGCGGTGGAATCATTTTTGGAAGAGCGTGGATAATAACGTACTGGGTGCTGACCAAGCTACAGCTTCCACAAAAGTTTTCCAACTCTCGACTGCTTGGGTAGTTAAACCCAAGTCCCTTACTGGGGTTGCCCATGCCCTCGACTAGGATATCAAGGCTGGTAGCTGACGTCTGTCCGATGGGGAGCCTGATATGAAACCGGGTGGCTGCTGTGAGGAGGTTAGTAATAGCAGGACCGCTGGAGTCGTAAATGTACCCGACCGGGAGTCCGGTGTCGGCCCTGAGAATCTCAATTCGGAACTGGCGTTTCATAGGCTCCGGGATGATTGTCTCGATGATTGTCTCGGTAATGGTGGTTGTTGGGGTCTCGGTGGTTGTGGTGACTTCGGCGGTGATCTGTGTGCTCGTCAAAGTGTCAGTCGTGGTCGTGGGTTCCGTCGTCGTAGTCGAGTCAGTGATGGTGACCTCTCCGGCTGTGAATGTTGTTGTTGTGGTAGATTGGGGAGGACTGAGGCAGTAGCAGGCCGATTGAACGCGGGGAGTGATGTATGCGCTGGGCAGCCATTCCGGGTACTCAAGGGCACGCTTAACAGCGGGTGCTTGTGATGAATTGATAGCAGGGGCTTCTGTGGTAGTTTCAATGACCGTCTCGGTGGCAGTCTGAGTTGACGTCTCGATGGTTGTCTCGATGGTGACTTCAACTGCTGTCGTTGTCTCGGTTGTCTGCGTTGTCTCGATTACGCTTGTCACGCTGAGCCAGCATGTTAGAAACCGACAGACCAAAAGACTCAGTGGACCTACACTGTTGGGGTCACCGTAACCTCCACTGTCGATACGGGGAGACCAAGATAGTCGCTGCAGAACGCCAAAGCCTTGGGGCGAACCTCCTCCGAGCGGAAGAGAACGAGAAGTGGGTCGTCGGCCCGACATTTTCGCAAACACTTGGCTGCTCCTCCGGAGAAGAATGACGCCGCCTGCAGTTTGAGCGTCACTGCAACCTTGAATGAAAACATAATCCCAAGCGAGAATCTGAAAGAGTGACTAGGGTGGGGGGCCAGGTAGGTGATTCTTGAGGAACAAACGAGGACCAACGGAGAACGTGGTGGCGTCCATCGCATTATTTACGAATAACATGCCGGGGATGCAGCGAGCTTAGCGTTTCCGATGGGCTCTTTTACGGAAGCCGGACTCCTCTTGTGTGGGTTCGGTGTGTGGACCGTTGCCTAACTTGTCCTAGGCGCTCCGCTTCACGTTAATACTATCACCAAGGCATGGGGAATTATAAGCGGGGACTTCTAAAACGGAGTTGTCTGACTGGAACTGCGGCTGTTGGATCTGAGAACTCATTTCGTGCACTTGCATAGTCAGTAGTCTGGATTCTGACTTGATGTCCTTCGCTCACTGGGTATCTTGCGAAGACGAAGTTCGTTGCCCTCCCTCCTAAATCCCAACAAGACGTCGGCGTCCCCCTTTTCCTTCATATTTCGTGACATACCGCTGTCCCGAACCCGGGAACCGATCGCCAGCCACTCGTCCGTCTCCTCTCCACGGATCATCGAAACAGCCGCCCAAGCGCCGCCAAGCACGCAATCCGGAGCTATGAGCCCAAACAACAACGCGACAAAGATTGTGAAGAACAGATGAAGGAATAGAAGCGCAGAAATGATGATGGCAAAGGTCCACCCCACCGGTTTGTCGACCTCCACGGCGTATTTGATCAAGGCCGGCGCAGTAGCGTCAAAGGAACCACTGTAATCAGCGTATACTGTTTCTAATACCACGGTGATGAACGCCTGCATTGCCAGCGCCAAGCTCCCTGTGTCCTGGATGACGTGCTGAAAGATGTGCATTGGGATAGTTGTTGCTGTCACGGATCTCAAGTTGCTCACTCGGCGGATTATACTAGTACCGTTTGCAAATAGAGTGGTCCGAGGTCTGAAGACGCAGTATTGTCCACAAAACGGGCGCCCATCTCCACCGCGAAAAAGACTCCATTTTACCGATTGGTCAAGCCAGAATGGTGCTGTTGCGTTCGCCACGTGTTGTGCCGCAGACGTTACCCATTTGCTTAGGGAGGGGTCATCCTGAGCTCTTGTGGACGGTGACCAACGGGTCAGGTCGAAGATACCTCGGTCGTCGAGTGAAATAGGAGCATTTGTCAGCCCGAGTTGTTTCCGAATAACCGCGGTATCATATGCGGCCTCCAGGGGAAGCCAAGTTGCCGATGGTTCCGGTGATCCTCGAGCTCTTGTTGCGGTTATGTCCATGATTCTCCCTTCTGGTCTGGTCGAGCAGAGAGATGCGCTGATAGTCAACCTTTTATCGTTGGTTATCATGGTTGTCCAGTCTCCTGATGGTTTGAAATCCACAATCGTAATGTTTGCAGCGAGGTTAATCGAGTTCGTAAACCATAACCCAGTGGTGTTGAAAACCAAAAAGGTAAGTGTTGGCAAAGTTGGACGCGGGAAAGTGGGATCCAGTGTAATGTTAGACTGGTAATCAGAACAAAGGGTTATCGGCCACTCGGCGGCTTTTGGGAACATGGATAGATAAGAGGAGCCTTCTGTGTCGACAACTGCAAAACTGCAGTTGAAGGCCCATCTGAACGACTCTGAATCGTTCCCTTCGGGTTCGTCGATTAGCCATGGTACCGATACCTCGGGTCTGGCGGAGCCCCAAGCCAAGGTGTTGTCAGGGTTGGCGAAAATGGTGAGATTTTCAAAGACTGGTCTTCTGCACACGACACGAGTGTCGGCCACCACAGCCAATCCTTCGTACGACAGCGTAGACTCGAGGCTGGACTGGTTGAAGATGGGCAAAAAGGCTCGAAGGGATCGGTTGGTGTCTGATACACCGTCGGTCAAGTTCCTTGGCTCAGCATGCTCGGCAAATGCGCGGAACTGTATGGGCCGCACACCCTCCTGCATCCACCCAGCGAACTCGCCGTCTTCCGCAATCTCGGCGCCTGAAGCGCTGCGCGTAACGGCATAGGGGCGATCGAGGTAGTGCTCGCTGGATTGAATGGTCCCCCTTCCCACGTCCGACAAAAGAGCTGTTGATGTAAACTGCAAAGCAAGAGATATGGCCATCGTAATGGAGACAACAACCCACATTGCGGTCCCCATTTCTGTGAGCTGGCGCCTCCTCGGGAGATGAAGTATCAATGACTGGGGACCGCTGTTAGAGAATAACGCTGTTGTGACGGCGGCAGCGCTGCTGAGTCGTGTCTGGGACGAGCGAAGCAGCAGGGCCGCCACCATCGAGGTCGTAACTGCTGCTTGCGCACCCGTAACCACGCGTATCACCAGTGCCGTGACGGTGATTGATCGCGTTACCCAACCTGCCATCACAATCCGTCGCCACAAGCTGCTTCTTTCGTCGCCCAGCCAGAGCAAGCTGAGGAATGCCATGCAGCCAACGACGAGCGGCGTCCCAGCGACGATGACGGTGAAGCAATACTTTCCGAACCGATCATTAAGCAGGAGAGGTTGATGGTTTGCTGCTGGGGTGGCTGGTAGGAGCGGTGAGCTGCAAGACGGCGGGCTTTCGCTCGGCGATATTGGGTTCAGGTTCTCATGATCAATGGAAGATGGCGGGCTTTCGCTCGACGATATTGGGTTTAAGTTCTTATGATCGCTGGAAGATGGAGGGCTTTCGATTGGGGATACTGGGGTCGAGTTCTCGTGATCGCTGGACTCCATTGTCCTCCTCCGACTGATGCGTGTGATTACTTTCACTGAAACTCCGAGAATAACCGTCAACCGTCTATGGTGCGTCAAGGACGATGACCGAGATTTCTTCGTCGGGTGAAGTTAACAAGATGCGGGCAGTGTGGGTAGGTAGACTCAGAAGTGAACAGGAAGCCGACCAGAGTCGAAATTCCCCCAAGATCCCACCACGAGCAGCCAATGTCAGGTGGGACATGTCTGTTCTTTTTCGGGAGAGAATTGGGCAGAGCCTCGCGGTTATCCGTGGCTTGGCTGCATCGCATCATCCGGTTCCGGGATAGCTTCAAGCAGCTCTGCAGCAAAGCGTTGTCCATTGGTTCACTGACGCAACCCTCTTCAGCAGAACCCCCCACCCGAGTGTCAGCCCCGACACAGCTTGCCGCCAATCCGAGTTCTCATCGCAAGCCATTTTTCGTCACACAGGATTTAACTCGTTGAACGGACATGAAGACATTAGGCCGACGGAAGCGAGAGAAAACAGTGTTGGGGGTGAGTGGAGGTGTGTGGGAACTGGGCGTGTGCTGTGTGTCTGCCAGTGGCAGGTTTGGGTGACCAGGCACCTTCCTCCTAATTTCTGGCCAGATCACGTGGGGATGAACGGATTGAGAAGTCGCAATGGCAATGCTTGATCAAGTGGCGGTTCGATGCCTTCGCACTTGATAAGGACACATTCTGGCTTGGCACATCTCACAATCTCAAACTCGGCGGCCGAGCCTGGAACAGCGCCTCCAGCTGAGCCGTCTGCACTCGAATGGAGAAGCAACTCTACAATTCGCTTTTTCGTAGGATTAACTGCAGACAGTTTAAGTCTCAACCACATGCGCCGAAAGCAACAATCTCATCGGAACTTTCTGCTCATCTGGACCTGCCTCTCTCGAAGATCACCGATTAGCCTGAAGGCTTTCACACCCAACGTGACTCGCTGGGACCGCGCGATCGCCTCTTATATGCAGGCCCAATTACCGACACGGGAACCGGAGAATTTTGGAAATGAACAGTGCCCCTTGATTGGCGTGGCAACAGCATCTCGACCGTCCGCTTGGCAAATCAGGCGGTGCCGGATAAAGAACGACCGCCCAACTGGTCGATATCAATATCGGCCTCAAGCATGGTGACATGCTCACATGCGTCTGGTTGTCGCTGAGATCATTGTACCTACAATCATTTCCACGGGGGCACAATGCCAAACACCGTCATTCAGTGGCCCCATCCTCGAATGACGCGAGGTGACTGGGGACGAGCGATTCGAGTTTCGTGATATCGATCCCGCGTGTGGCGGCCCGAGTTAACAAGCATGTATTACCTCCGATCAGCATATAGCTCGCGGTGCCTATAATGTCGCTCTCAATGGCAACCCCACGATGATCAGCACGCGCCTCCCGGTTGTTGCCATATCACCTGATTTCTCCAGCCAAGGAGTCTGAAGCCGACGACCCCTCCCATTCGTTCCCGTCTGCTTCACCCCCAGTTTCTCATCGGTCCTTCTCCCACCCCAAAGCTTACGCGGAGGACAAAACCAAAGACACAAAACAACGGACGATGCCGCCTCTGGGCACTGCTCCCTGATAACATGCGCCTCTCACTTGCGCTAGCGACGCTGCTCGCCCTCGGCGCATCAGCAGCCGATCCCTGCACGCTTGTCGTCACCGCCCGCGTGGGCGACACCTGCGCGTCTCTGTCGGAGGTCTCGGGCATCACCGTCTCGCAGTTCCTCCGAGCAAACCCCGGCGTCACCACCTGCAGCAGCCTGGTCTCCGGTACAAAGTACTGCGTCGATCCCAACTACGTCGTATCCACCAGTCGCGCCCCTGCTGCGACGAACACTCCCGTTCCGACAAACAAGCCAGGCGGTGGTGCATCCCCTCTCGACGTCACGCAGAATGGGCAATGCGGCAGCGGCCTGACGTGTCTGGGCTCTGCCTACGGCGACTGCTGCTCTGAACACGGCTGGTGCGGCTCATCAGCAGATCACTGCGGGCCTCAATGTCAAGCTGCGTTTGGGAAGTGCGCGAGCGGTGGAGGGAGCTCTGCCCCAGCAGGAGGAACCACTACAACAGCGCTACCAACGGGAGGGAATGCCGCCGTTACGGTGACGGCGTACGTCACCACTACGATTACAGCGCCTGGTTTTGCGACGACAACGCAGATTGTCAGGCAAACCGTCTCTGTCACCGTGCCAGTCACGGTGAAAGATAACAATGGCATCGCGACGGCGACATCGACTTTGCTTGTAACGCAGAGCAGTCTGATCTTCATCAGCTCGACGGTCACGACGATTCGGACGATCACGATCACAGATGCGAAGCAGTGTACCGGGAGGTCCGTCAATAACCCTGTGATGGGGCCGAGTGCACCACCAGGGGTTGCGCCAAGGGAGGCGAGGGTGACGGGGGCAGCGGGGGTCCCTACGGAGGTTGCAGTGCCTGAAGAGGCGCTGGTATATCCCTCGCCGACGCAGCCGGGGATGGTGCCGTATTGTGAGTCAGCTGTTGTGACTTTAACATGACTCAACGGGCTGGGCTGACCTTGACACAGGCCAAACTTTCTACAGGATCAAACACAACGACAGTTGTGACGGCATTGTGAGAAGACACAGGGGGGTGTTTGACATGGAGCAACTGTAAGATATGGGAACAGTCAAGCCACACAGTTGAGGCATCGCCAGTACTGACAATGGGTCCAGGTATTCATGGAATCAGCAGCTGACCGTAGGTTGTGCGAGTTTTATTTGTTACTACGACTGAGACTGACTTGAACAATAGGGAGATTGTCAGGGGCTTTGGCTGGGGCATTGGATATGCGTCGGGGCGTAATTAACAGTATCATTGTTTGGATCTAGGTACTACCAAAGAAGAGGGCTTGGCGCTGCCACAGAGGAGAGGAAGTTAGATTCGGGTCAGGGGTAAGTTGGTACGAAATTGATTCTCTAGGCGAGACTGCCAACCGACCTCCAAGAAGAGTTTCAGTGAAACCAGGGTACCTAAATTCTCGCTTGCCGGCGAAAAAGCGGCCGGCCTGACTCGTGTCACCAATATCCTACTCCCGTCGTGTAATTCTCAGCCAAAAGTTCGTCGTCATCCACAGCGTCGCACTCCGCAAGTGCATCGGACTAACCGGATCCACGAGCGAGAAGTCGTACCTCCGCAGCAGCTACCCTCGTATCAGCAGAACACTCAACACATCCCATCCACCCAGACAGGAGACTCACCTCAACCAACAGCTTATTAATCTCCATCCAAGCCATCTGCTTCCCAAGACACATATACTTCCCATACCCAAACACCAACTCTACCGTATCCTTCATGGCCTTCAACCTCCCCGGCTCCGTCTCAAGCCACCTCTCCGGACGGAACACATCCGCGTCCTCCCCAAAAATCTCCTTCCGCCTTTGCATCCCCCAGATATTCTGCCCCACCTGCGTCCCCTCCGGAAGAAAATACCCATGGATCGTATCCCCCCCCTTTGGCACTTGTTTATACAGCGGCCCCGTCCCCGGCGAGTAAAGCCGTAACCCCTCGTGAACCACCGCCTGGAAGTACGGCAACGCGAAAGCCTCCGCGTTCGTAACAGGGGAAGAGATCCTCCCTTCCTTAACCCCCTTGTCTATTTCAGCCAGCACAGCCCGTAATGTAGGCGGGGAGGTAATAAGAAGCAGCAACGTCATCCGTATCGCGGTGGCAGTGGTATCCGACCCGGCCAGTATCTGAATCAGTATCTCCTGCACGAGCTGGTCCCGCTCAACACCGTGCTTGATGAATGACTGGACGATGTCCCGCTTAGGCTTGGCATCAGGACGGAGCCGCTCGTCGACGAACTTCTCCGCAAAGTTCATCATGCACCCAAGGCCGTATTTGTCCTTGGAGCTTGGCATGAGAACTGATAGCGGCCACCGCTGGAGCCACTTGTACAGCCCGGGGATGACCATGATGGACATGAAGATGGGCATGGCGGCGTCGGTGAGGTGGATGTAGTCGAAGAGATCGGTGTCGGAATTGAGGTAGCCGAAGGGCGTGGAGTAGGCTACGTCGGAGACGGCGTCGAGGGTGAAGAATTGCGTACGGTGGGAGAACTCGATGGGGCGAGTGGAGGTCGGGGTGGAGAAGTATTTGCGCTCGATGAGGGAGATGAAGGAGGCGACGGTGCGGTTGATGGAGGGCTCGAAGCCGCCGTTTTCGATGCCAGAGTACTGTGCAGGGCGAGGTGTTAGATCGGGGGTGGTTGGGGTGGAGGGGGTGTTGTTTGGGACTTACACCTGGGCCGAGCTTCTTCCTCAGCTCGCTGTACTTTTGGTCGTCGACCATGGACAGGATGTGGTCTCTGTCTTTCGTGGCACGCGACCCTTCATAGTAAGGCCCCTTGGTGTATGGAGACCGCACGGCGCTGCATCTCCGGAGGGTGTCGGGATCGGAGAACATGACGGCGTTGGGGCCAACTCTAACCAGGGGTCCTAGATTCTTGTCAATTTAAGCCAATGTAAGCGCTTTCGGGTTTGCTCGCCGTATTTCTCAGCCAAACCGTGGTAGTACAGATGACTGTGGCCTTCCCACATCTTCTTGACCTGGATTAACGAAGTCCATGACTGGATGAAGGGACCGGGAATATGGCGTAAGTGGTACCACGCAGCGAAATAGCGGTAGAGAATTGTTAGGACGAGTAGAAGAGCCCATGCAGTGAGTATCACACGGGTATTGAGCTCTTGAAAATCAGAGAGGACATTTGTAAAGGCATTGGCTAAGGAGAGGTTAATGGATGGCATCTTGTTTGGAGCAAGGGGCACTGGCGCATGCGTCGGGCTGGGTCAGGGTTTGAAGGTTGCGCCGCAGAGTGCGGGAGTTCAAAGCCCTTATGCCATCATGCCTATCTTTACAGCTCCCCATTCCCTTCTCTTGGAGGGAAAGAGGGTACCGAAAGCTTGGAACCCTAGCGGATGCAGGTGGGGTCCATTCGTTGGTTGTTTGAGCTGTCGCGAGAAAGTCCCAATTCAGTAAATGCAATGCAGTGCTAGGCCTATCATATCTTTTGTCACCCCACAACGCCGATGCATCACGCCAGCTGCCGATCACTCGCCGAATGCGCAGTCCGGACTTCTGTAGCGCCGCGGAACGATGCCGACGCCGGCACTAGACCGCATTCGTCATTCCGGTGCATTCCCCGGCGACATGGATTTGCAGATGCATATGTAGATGTCTGAGAGAGGCGACTTGAAGTAAGAAGCAGGGACAGGGAAGACAATGATATTGATGATAAGAAAGTGAGATTTGCCTGTTGATGGTTGCAATCTCGAATCTCTCGCACAACCAGCCCCCACGTGAATGCCGACCAATGTTAGGGACTCTACAAGTTGTTGGGGCGTCGGCCACCCGCGCACTCGACCCAAAGGGTTGCCATACCGAGGGCCGTGGCGCGTCACACAGCAGCTGAGGGTTGCGATTTTCCAGAAGGACAGAGCCGCTCAGATAAGCCAATGCCCGGGCTCCACAGATCCAGCAGTTCGCATGCACTGCCGCCGGGGCACATGCGGTCTGGGATCGGGGACGGGGAGGGGCCGAATAGGAAGTCAGAGCCGCCATCCAGATACGAATTCAGAATCTTGCAGAAACACTGCAGCAGGAGTCAACAGGACATCCAGGGTACGTCTTTTACGAACAGGGCTTGCTCTCGCAATCACCAGCCGCCCGCCCCTCGATTCCGACAACAATCTTTCCACTCAGCATTTGAACTGCTTCACGTCAGCATTGTCAACCAACCCCGCCTCACACAACAGCTGTATTTGCTTACCGCCTTTGGCCCCGGAACTACATAGTTACTCGACCCCCCATTGTAGACCTACCCCTGTCAGCTGCTGTTCGTGAATCTCTGCTGGAATACTCACGTTGGCGGTGAACCCAGGGTCACTGGCCTTGAAAGCCCCTGGGATAGATGCAGTTGGTGACGGGGTGGTACTCCCGCCGTTCGTGACCTTGATCTGGGCGCAGCTGATGTAAAACTTTAGACCCATGTTAGTGTTGGTAACCTTGGTAACAAAGGGGGAGCAAAGGACACACCTGCGGCGCAGCGCCGGGGTTGTGGATCCCGAGTTGCTGGATGCGCAGGAGATACTCGCCGTCAGGGATGCACTTTGGGATGTTGGACGTGTACGAGTCTGTGGGAAGTTAGGATGTGCTGAAGAGAATTAAGACGGGGATTGATGTACTCTTCAGGTTCCAGTTCGATCCGGTCGGGCCTGTCATGGGACCAAGTCAGTGAACACATCGAATGCTATCTTCCCGCTACAACAAAGACTCACCCCAATCCTGGAATTTGAACCACTGCCCACTCCCATCGTAGTCGGCCACCAGCCCAGGCGCCTTCGACATATATCTGCACCAGTCAGCACCGTCTGTACTCACACTCAAGTGCAAGCGCAGCATCACTCACAGTGATGTCGGTCCAACATGATACACCGCCGTATCCAAGTAGAACGTAAACTCATCCCCCGCCTTGACAGTCAGCGTCTCGGTCCCATTGCTCACCAGCCCACCAACATTGCACCTCAGATCCTTGGAGCTCAGATCCGTCACCGGTCCATTCTGGAGCCACGACGGGTTTGTGTTCTTCCGGACGTACTTCCACAGCGGGTACTTGGTCCCGCCGACACCAAACTGCTGAAAGATGTAATGCGCTGCCGCGCCGTCGAGGGCCAGGGCGGCGGCGATGATGGTTGCGGCTTTCATGTTGGATGGATGGGAGTCTTAGTTGATGGGAGGACGACGAAATCCGAGAACCGGGTAGAAAACACGGCACGGTAGTGCTAGTAGTGGCGCTGCGGACAGGAGCGAAGACGAGATAAAAATGGGGAAGGACAACAGTAAACACTTGAAAAGCGGAACGCAGCGCATATATCTCGCTTCGCGCCTGGGGACCGCGCGCACGCTGCCCCAAGGCCTTGTCATATTGCGATCATGTGGGGTGCTGCAATTCGTGGAGACTGCTAGTGCGGAATGATGGGTCCGAAAGTGACCGGATTAGATAGTAATATATTTTACCCGGCAGTTGGCTTCGCGGGGGAGATTCCGGCGTGTCTTGGAAGCCCGACCAAATTGACAGCAATACCCGTAAATGAGATTCCAGAGCCATCAGTGGTTCGGTGTTTCTGGGGTGCAGGGCTGTTGTCAGATCATTGGCGCGTTAGGGAACTGACGCGCAACAAAACCAGGATATGTTGAGTGGATGTTTCCTCGGGCTGTGTCTCGGCCCTCAATAGCAATGCTCGGTGTGACCCAACCATGAACGCAGATGTAACCTCAATCCCTTCCCTCGATCACGACCTCAGCTTCCTTCACCCCATCATCTTGACCACCACCCTCTACGCCGCAGGCGCAACAATCACCGCATTTAGCTCTTTCTCCAAAACCTCAAAGTGCAAATCCTCATTCAGCGCCTTCCCCCCATCCGCAAGCTCATGGTAAGGAAACTCCCTCCTCTCGCCCGTAACCCGATACCCCCTCCGGACATACCACGAAATAAGCTCCTTCCTCGTCCAAATAACAGTCATCTCCAACTTCTTTATCCCCCAAGCGCTGCGGACGTAGTCTTCCGCGTGCGCAAGCACCTGCCTTCCGAAACCGCCGGCCTGGCGGCGCGGATCCACCGCAAACATGCCGAAGTAAGCGATATCGGCGCTGCGCTTGACGACCTCACAGCATGCCGTCAGGACGCCATTGGGGTCGAAGCCGAGGAGCACGGCGGCGGATGGGTCGGTGATTTTAGCGAGGACACCTTCTACGTCAATACGCTCGCCGGCGAGCAGGTCGGCTTCGGTTGTCCAGCCTAATCGACTGGTGTCGCCGCGGTAGGCCGATTGCACGAGCGGTTGGAGGGGCACTGCATCGTCAGCGGTTGCGACGCGGAAGGTGAGCGGCGTTGTGGCCATGTTGATAGGGCTTCTTGAAATTGCGTCGCGCATGAGGATTGATAAGTGTAGGTAGATAGCAGGTTGAGATGTCAGTAACCTCCTTATGAACTTGACGTGAAACCGTTGTTTTTGAGCGATTGTCTGAAGGGTGGGGCTATGTACCTCGTCGAACGTGCGATGGAGCTCCCCGTTTTTCTTGGCCGGGCTCGGCTCGGCATTGATGCTTGTCAATTTAAGGGCTGACTTGTAACAAAACGGGCCTGCACTAAAGTTTGCCACCACAACCTCAGTCAGCAACGGAGTTTGGGCAGATAGCATCAAACTAATCACAGAAAGAAGTTCGTGGAAACCGAGCTTCAATTGTTGATGACCTCCTCTCTTTCCAATTGTCAGAATCTAGCACTCATGGCCAATTGTGGTGATTGTTGTGTATTTTTTGTTGTTCTGTGGAAGAGAATCTCTGGCCTGCAGGGTCCCCTATTGCCAAGCCGGCTACTTCCGCGAATGGCTCCAATTGCTTATATAAGCTGACACCAATCCCCCGATCTCGTGGCTGCTACATGCATATGACTCGCGTGCTCCGTTGTTTCGATAAATGGATTGGGGTCCGAGTCTTCGTCGAGATTTCCGAGCGTGTGGTTGACCCCCCGATGTGAAGCTTCATCTACCTGCATTGCTGTTAGTTGGGCCCCCAGACTTGAATCACCCGGCTCTCGGGGCCGGCTGGCATTGAAACGTACCCGTATAGACAGAATCAGGTCTCGCATGCTTCTCCTCCCTTCGCGCATGCTCCAGTACTTGATCGCAAAGGTTGGGATCTTGAACTGCGAGGAAGACCACTGGGGCAGGCTGCCGTTGTCCAGCTCGCGCAGACATCTGGTGTATGTATGGACTGCCTCTTCCTCCAGATATCCGACGAAACGATGGCAAATCTTGGGAGAGATGAGATACGATATGAACATGGCGTTGTAGAAGATGCCCTGGGCGCCGAAGACCATCATCCGCATCAGCCAGCCTGGTTTGTGCATCTCAAGGAAAGTCAACAAATGCATCCGCTCATTATACGATTCTTCGAGAAGAGTTTTGATCCAGCCCTGGTCGAGTTTGAAGCGTCGGATTGAATGCAAGTGTCGAACTGTCCCTGCAACCATCCCAGGAACCCCCGCGATGGATTCAAGAAAGATAAATCGAATCAACTAAGGCAGGTAACTGTTAGCGCTGATGCATGGACTGACGGGGAGTTGCTGACCCATTGTGACTCTGTCAAGGGCGTTTGCGCGACGACAGCGGTGGTTGGATGTCGACTATCGGCCCTTTGTTCGGGCTTCATTCCCGTTACGATATCCATTACCCATCTACAAAGAACGTTAGCTTCCGTTGATGATAGATATCACTGGCACTGGGAAACGTGCCTGCACACCCTCGTCACCCTCCACGCAAAGCGGTCTCCAGAGGTCCTTGGCTTTCGGTGGCTAGGCACCACGTCAAGCAGGACTCTGTCGTCCCATCCAATGTGCGGCCAGGTCAGATGTGGTGCGGAGCGCGCAACTGGGACTTGGCCGGGGGTGTTAGGATGCCCCGGTGGCTCAGTTGTCGAAATGTACTGCTGTGGAAAAGGCCTTGGATGACTCGCCGGTGGTTTGAGTGGCAGCCGTCCGGGGCGGATCACGGGGACCCTTCCATGCTGAAGACCACTCGAGGAACGGATTGCTCGCTGTGAAATCATTTTGATGATAAATCCTCGGTGGTGGCGGAGCTGAAGGTATCGAGAATCGAGCCCAAGATACGCGCGACGAACGGGCGCTTTATACCTAGCCGTCCCCAATATTTCCCCAGTTCCCCGCGGAGCCGTTCCATCACGGTAGAAGTGTCTTGGTCTAGCAACATCCTCCAAGACGTCCTAGTGTCCAGTTCGGCTGATCCGAGGTCGCAGACAGCCAGCGGATAGCACGAAAATGGTTCGGGATGTTGAAGGAGAGGCGGACAGCATTGGTCGGGCAGGGTGACATGTGGGAGCGACCGCGGTGCCGGTGCGCTGGTCGCGCCATACGTCAAACACCAAAGACGGGGGCCCTCTATTCTTCCTCCCGGGGGTAGGTGTCTTGGAAGCGGGATCAACCACCAGCCAGGCAGGCGCATGGGTGACATGTCGGGCGAACGGAGCGCATGACGTGCGCGCACCGGAGCCTCAGAAGACTGTCTCCCATGGACGGCCATAGGTTTGGGCTGTGCGCAAACGCGTTTGACCACTGAGCCGGCCGAGGAGGGGCTATTTGCTAATGGCAGGTGCAGTGGGAGGTGCAGTGGCATGTGAAGATGGCAGGCGTAAGTGCTGGCCCCGCGCGGGAGTCAAATGGGACAACTTAGCAAGCGCAGACACGTGCAAATCGCCGTGAGTCACTCTTTCGTCTTTCCCAAACACTTCATCTGAGCTTCATTGAAACCACCAGGTGGGATCACATTACGGAAGACCTTGAAAACATTGTGAGCCTCAGAAACATTGAATCAGGCCCGGCTTGCCGCGTTGAAGGTCTTGACAACATCGCGAAAGGCTGCCTTGACTCACGGCCTCCCGCGCTGTTTTTTCAGGCCTTTCTACAATGAAAATAGATCGAAGTCCCGAAGTTCTTCATGCATTGTACAATATAACCTACCTAGGTAGCTATTACCCATGATGATGCCAATCTATCCACGCTCTAAAACCAGGAAATTCTTGATGCCCTACACGGGATATTCTAGAATGTGTCGCTCACTGCCCGCCAGATACTCCTTCCTCGACAGCACCCAAAGAAATCTCAGGCTCCATCTCCCCATTTAGCCCGGCATACATCAACGCCGGCTGCAAATCCGCTAATCTCCTCCCCGCTGTCCCAGCCAGCCGAACATGAACCCCCTCAACCTTATACAACCCCTTCTCCCCCCAAAATATCCTCCCATCTCCATCATCCCCCCAATCATCCACCAAGCCCGCCAACGCCTGCACATCCCCATACGTCGACGGCTGCGGCCCCTTCGGCTCAACCCGAACAACATACTCCGCACACCCCGCCAAAACCAAAAACAAAAGCGCCACCGTCAAAAGCGGGAAAATCGTCAGCGACAGACGCACCACACAGGTAACACCAAAGCTGAAAATCCAAGGGACGATGGCCTTGAACACAAAAACACAACAAGTAGGCCAACTCCGCAACCCATCTAGAAAAGAATTCGAATCCGGACTCGCCCCCGTCGTAGCCGCCCTCCTCCAAATCGCCTCGTCGCGCGCAAGTCCCGCAAGGACATCCGCGAGATGCAGGGCAAGCAATGGTATGGACAAGAAACAAGATTGGATGAGCAGCCCGGCCCATTCGAGGCGGTATTTCTTGAATTGTCTGTTGTAGCGGGCGATTACCTGGCCAAAGTCCTTCCATACGTCGAGGGGGTTGATGCTCCCGTCGGGTTGCCGGAGGGGTTCAATGGATGTGAGGCCTTGGATGGAGGCGGTGATGGAGACGGCGATGGTGAGAAGGGCTTGGAGGGCGAAGACAGCCCAGATGCAGTTGGTGATGGTGCGACTTGTGGGAGCTAGCTTGCGCATCGAGGGCTGCTTGGGTGTTGTGAGCGAGAGCTTCAGGGGCTGGCGAATCCGGTTTGGTTCGGTGCCGTGGAGTAGGTGTTGGCAAGCCCTTGCTGTCGCGAGAGGGTTAGAGTTCCAGGTGCCGACGATGTGTTCGGTGGTATCGTGGACGAGACACCAGGTGCAGATGGCGGATTGTAATAGGAGGCCGATTCCGACGCCCAACAGGCCCCAGGCGTTGAAGCTGATGCCGTAGCGATCGGGGCCGGGATCGGCGTCGAAATGGGGTACAATTCGGCCGTTGGCCTTCTCCTCCAACACCCCCGTGACTGTCACGGGGAGGATCGTCAGCGTGGCTCCCCCGTACGCCAGGGCCAGGCCGAGACTTGCCACGACGTTTGCAGGCCACGAATTCGGGCCACTTTTCCGAGTGAAGGTCAGCAGCCGTAAGTTGGTGTTGTGGCGAAGCCGGCCCTCGCACCAGAGAGCCCACCGGAGAGTTGTCGAATGTATCGAGTCGAGGGCGAGGGATATCGAGGCGATAGCAACTTGCAGAAGGAGGGGGACAATGACCATGACTGCTTTCGACACTCCATAGAGGCGGTTGTCGACAAGGAACACGTCGCCTGGAACGGTCCAGCTCAGGCCGACAGGTCCGACAACGGCAGTTCTGAGGACTAGCCAAGATGGAATTGACAGAGGTCCGGCACGGATGATGTATATCGCCATCGTCATGGAGGATATTGATGCGCCCCAGGCGAGGATTAGTCCGACGGTGCAGAGGTCTCTTGTCCAGAGTCCACGGTCGAGATAAGGCCGCGCCTCTTCCGTTGTGACTCCAGATCCGTTTTTAACATCATCCGCCGGCTCTGAGAAGGCAGCGTTCCCATCATGGCGATATCCGTGGCGATCCCAAGGCCAACTTGCTGGTCGCATGTTTCGTCTTGTCGACGCCATCGTTAGGCCTTGGCGGCTACTAGAGAGCGGCACAACGAGCGGCACAGCGGCGGGCCGAAGGTGGTGGTGGAATGAAGGGAGCGAGGAAATGAAAGGGAGACAGAACAAAACTCAGTCGCATGTGAACATCATGGCTGAGTCAATTCGCAGTCTCCTGAGTGTGCCATTCCGCGCTCGCAATAGGCAGATCGGAGATGCGCTGCGAAAAGCATCGGTTGCATTGAGCGGAGGTGACTGGTCAACGAGCGAGCGGAAGAGGGGCGCAGCAGGTACGCAATGCATCGTCCCGCTGCCAATCGACGGGACGGCTGGTCTGTTGGGCTGAACGTTTGCTGCAGTCATGACGTTTGTGATGCCAAGACCAGCGAATCACATCAACCCGTTCGGTTTTCATCGGTCTGCCTCTGCCTCAATGCCGCGCTTGACGCATCTGCGTTGGGGCTGGAGCCTGGAAAACGAAAACAAAGACTCGGAGCTTCCGTTGAGAAGTTGGAAAGCGCGTGGAAGGAACGCATGAGGTGAAAATGTTAAAGCGGGTTGAGTTCGCTCGCTCAGCTTGTCAATTGGTGTCTGCTCCTGCCAATTCAGAGACATCATACCTGCCCTGATAGTCGCGACTTCCTTCATTACACCGATCAACTTTGTACTGCAGCCAATATGATCCCTTCAACGCTCCTCTTACCCCTTCTCGCAGCCACGTCCGCTTTTGCATCGGGCTCCTCAGACGAAGCCAGGCAAGTTCCCTCCCCCTTCACCGCAACCGACGCCGAAACTAACACCATTTCACCAAACCCAGCCAAAAGCCCCTCCTAAAGAAGCCGCTCCTGCAATGCCCCCCACTCGAACACCAAGACTACCAATGCCCAGATTGCAGATGGCAAGACTGGTGCACCCCCCTGGATTGCTCGACCGCGCCCGAAGAGGCTCTCAAAGGTGTCGGCAGCACCTTCGACATTTTCAGTCTGGTTTTCGGCTTTGACCTCCCCCCGAATCTCAAGCTCTGCCCGATTGGCGGTTGTGATAGAAAGAGGTGTCTCTGCAGGGAGGACATCAAGAGGCGAGTGAACGCCTTCCTTGACTATGACGGTTTTGGGAAGACTGGGGAGAAGGGGGAGCTCTGAGGAGACCACAGCGAGAGAGTCGGCGGAAACGGATGAATGGGGGAAAAGTTGCCTTGTCTCTGTATACAGGTTGGAATGTTATCATGGATATAGTATTCCATGACAGTAATTAAGCAGAAGATAATACTTGTCACTAAAGGTTGGTAGAAGTCTCGCACTTACGGGGGGGTACAGTTGGAAGTCACAGCCAGGGGGTCTGAGGAACTGAGATAACCGTATATCAGCTAATGCGAGTGCGCAAGCCCAGTTTCGAGATGAAGAATTGTGGTTTTCATATCACGTGGACTATCACCTGACAGCAGCAAAGAGCGGTTGGTGATGTAGAAATTTGATGACCCATAATTAGTACAAAACTCACCAACGGAATTGTTCTCACCAGCCTGCTGCGCAAGGTCTATTCCGTCATCCTTGCCTCGAATTCATCGTCTCATCTCCCCCCGTCATCTGATCACAGCAAGCAAAATTAGTGCGACACCCGACTCGAGCGATATCTCTGGCAAAGTCATGGGGCCAAGGGGTTATCCGATCCCCAGGCAATCGTTGCGTGACTGGATCGCCAATAATTTGGGCACGTGGGGTTTGCTCAGCAGCTGGAGACTGTGCGCTATATGTCGCCAGGTCGGACTCGGTGCTTGTAAGCCCGACGACATCGATCTATCCTATCAGTTACGCAGTGACCCTGGTGGGCCGCACCAAAGACGCAAGTCGTGCGATTTTTGTGCCATTGTTTGGCATCTTGTTGCCCGAGAACCCCCCGGCCGCATAGGGATAGTAGAACTGGCAGAAATGTTTATCGCTATCAATGGGCCCCGCACCATAAACGTTTCAGCAGAATGGAAATACCTGAGGGAAAAACTACCAGCTATCTTAAAAGTAATATCGTTATGGAGATTGGTAAGTGTTCCATCCGTCACACTCCTGAAACTGCTATCTAACCGGTGTTGCATTCATTTATCCCCATAGGCCCTCATTTTGTCCCAGCGAGTCATGAAGCGGGTCTCTGTGCGGCTGTCCTGAGCTTCATCCAAGAGCAGTTGACTGCGTGCCAATCAGGCCCCCAGCATGAAGCCTGCCGAGAGACACTGGAGTTGGCTACGTGTGTGCAGTGGTCACAGAGGATTCTCCGAAAAGCTCCGAAAAGCGTCACACTGGAAGACTTCAACTCGGACATGATTGGGAAGTTTGCGGCCCTCGGTTATTGCACTATATAGGACTCTCCACTAGGAAGACGGGGTATTTCCGCTTCCTCCTGTTCCATACCCCTAGGGCCTAGCTAGTTAGATAGTTAAGTAGATAAACAATGCAATGGGCTGCTTTCAGGTACAGCGAGATTACACATATAAGTAGAGAACATATCTGTGTACTGTAGGTGTCAGAATCTAGCACTCATGGCCAATTGTGGTGATTGTTGTGTATTGTTGTTGTTCTGTGGAAGAGAATCTCTGGCCTGCAGGGTCCCCTATTGCTAAGCCGGCTACTTCCGCGAATGGCTCCAATTGCTTATATAAGCTGACAGTAGGCAACGTCCCTGTGTACTGTAGCCCTACTAAAACCGCTATATATAACCCTAACCCCCGGACACCGCCCTCCCCCCCAATTTCTGGCAGCTGCCAGAATGCACGCCTCCACGAAAATTTTCCACCCCGCACAAAAGCCTCCAAATCTATTTTCTGGTGGTTTCCAGACTCTTCTTTCTGGGCTAGAACCCCTTTCTTTCTGACACGTTGACAGCAAATTGGGGAAACTCCGCTTGATACGGCCTATTACGGGAAGTGGGGACGGCCTAGAACGACAGGCCCGGATTTATACAGCCGTGTGGGGAAGTTGTTTGAGGTGGTAGACACTGACCACCCATGAGTTTCCGGGTACCTTGATCGGATTGGGTTCATTATTAGGTATAGTACAAATGGAAGCTGCAATGGCAAGAACTCCTTTGTCAATTTTTGTGTGTTGATTGAGTCGCTAGATTAGCACGCCTGACCGTGTCTAGAAAACAGGGGCTGCGTCACCGTCGCGTTTCAAGTTTCTCGGTGAGGAAAGACCGAGGGGCTGTCTCGTCAATATAGGTGTACCCGGATTAGGCAGGGGCGGCTCAGCGGCCAATACTACGCCCCCTTCAGCCGACTGCTCTGGCAGCTGCCTCCGACGGCCGAATACTACAAGTACTACCTAACGGTACGGAGTTCGTGTGATCGGTCATTCAGATACTCCTGCGAATATTATAATCTCATTTAGCCAAGAAAATACTGAGAACCTCCAAGCAAGCGGTCCGGGTTTAGAACACATGACGTGTTGCTATCGACAAATTTTGCCCAGTTGCCTCATCGTGACTGCCCTGTTTCAAAACGGCCTTAGCAAACCAGAAAGCAAGTTCGATATCTGCAAGGTCCGCCTCGATCGAATTCGCAATGGCACCGAGACATACCGCGGAATCGACATCGAGACAGTGCATCAATACCTCTACCATAGCCCGATTCGCGGCATGAAAGACCACTACGCGCGAACCTCGCGGGACAAGTTCATCGCCATCACCACCGAAGGATGCAGAGCCATCTGCGACGATCCAGTGGACTGGTACTGGGACTCGGACCCCACCACCACCACGCTGGGCATCATTTCCAACTGGATCCTCCCCATCATCGCCCTGCTTGCCGCGCTTCCTTACGACCCCGGACAGGGTGGCAGCAGATTAAAGAATGCAGGGCGCACGATCTTGGAGCTTGGAAACTGGCTCGGCTCGCCTCAGACCGCTCTCACAGCGACGTTTTCAACATTCACCAGATGCGAAAATCCCTCGGGGCAGTCCGACCTTCCGACAGCCCTGAGATCCAATCTCTCAAGAAGGATGCATACTACGTGCTCTGCTGCATCGGCCAGTTCGAACTTCCAGAAGACATAGACTGCTTCCTGGACGCCCTTACATACGGCCTGTTCAAGCCATTGTGTAGCCCGATGATGATCGAAGCCGAACACAACCGGACGGCAAGGAAGTGGACCAAGGAACTCCTCAGAGCAATGGCGCATCAGATGCGAAGGTCTCGACGCCTCGGGGTATGGTCAACTTGTGCCAGCATCTTGCTCTTCTTCGTCGCATATGCCGTCTCCGTCGTATTGGCATTCAGTGACCTCGGCGAGCGAACAACCACCCATTCCCTCGCCTTCGGCATCCTAATCACCTGGTTCCCCCTCCTTATCTTCTTTTCCATCCTCGACCGGAATCCCAATTCCGCCGACCGAACAAGAAAGTTCATCTCCCGCTGGCTTTGGAACGTCCGTGCTGTGAAGCACTGGGAAGACGCCCGCGACACCCATCGTGATCACACCCAGCCCAGCAGCACCCTCACGCTGCCAAACTGGTGGTCCCCTTCCAAGCAGCGCCTCAACTCCACCCAACCTTCCACCCCCGACGGTGGGGATTGGGTGTCGGTCGGGGTTATATATCATCTATGGTGTGCTAAGCACGGTTCCATGGGTGGTCCATGTCTTTGGGAATCTCCAAGTTGGAAAGAAGAGAGAGACGTTGGGATGGAGGCTCGCGGGGAGGGTGTTGGGTTGGGTGGCGACGGGGTGTTTGGCGCTTTCGGTGGCGTGTTTGGTGTTTATTACCTTTGCGGCTGTGAGTTTTTACGCTACCCACCTACTTCATATGCTGCCTGCGATCTTTTGGGAAGTTGAAACTAACATTGGGGGTAGTTCAGCGGAGTGCTCAAGAACTGCACGTGTAGGGGTGGATTTGGTCAGTATATTGACTTTGAGGATGCGGAGTTCTACAGGGATCCAGAGCATTTCGATGTCAAGGCGTCGTGGGTTGCTGCTGCCGTCACGGCCGCTGTTCCAGTGGCTCTGAGTTTTGTAATAGCGCTACCGGCTTGGGTGTCTTTGAGAGCATTGTGGGAGGAGGAAGAGCCAAATGTCAGTATGAGGGATGAAGAGGATGGAGAGAGAGGGGTGCTGTTGGAGGACATCAGGGGAGTTAAAGCGGATATGGACTGGGTGGCTCACTGAGGCTGGGTTTTAAGTTGAAAGTGGCTCTTGGCTTGTGTCATGTAAGCCCGCAGTACTCGGACTATTAAGCTTTTGTGTTCCGGGAAGAAAAGGTCTCTTTGCACTACGGCGTCCGTTTCACTTACACTATCATCTCACACATTACCCACCGGGCGTGCTCATTCCCATTAGCAACCTCACAGCTACGACCACAATGCCTAGGTCGCTACACAACAGGCCCTGCCCATATTATGAAAGGCCTTGTGCATGGTTAGAGGTATCGAGTGCTTTGGAATAGGCCTCTTGAAAATTCGATATATTCTATAATATCAAACTCTAGGCCTCGAGCCTCACAAAAAATAAGGTTGTGTCACCCTCCCCCAGTTGCCCCCACCCCTTCCCAGATCGTTTTCGGAGTTATTCTTTCCCTGGGCTATGTTAAAGTTTTCCTTGAAGGCATCCATCGCGTCGAGAGCAGTGGTGATAAGCTCCTGCTTATCGTTTTATCACTAATCGCCAGGGTGAATACAATACAGATAATGTTATTAATTTACCGGCTATTAACATCCTCTCGGGCAAGTTTTTTAAGGGGACCGTCACGCTGACGTAGTTTAGCGCTGGTGACTGAAGCGATTGGTGATGAAGGCATTCCAGAGCTTGAAGTGCGTGTTATAAGAGAGGGCTGGGAAGTGGATGGCGAGGTGCATTCTGGAAGATAAAAGTAGGTACTCCGCAAAGAGCAGGCATGAGAGACACGTCCAAGGGGAATCAGCTCTCTCCCAATTCCGAACCCCGGCTTTCCGCGATCCGCTGGTCGCATAAGTTTGACCCGTCCAGGCCTTCGCGATGGATGGCCATCACCGAGGCCGCCTACTTGACCCCAACTTAACCACTAGGTAAGGGACGGATGCCGCCCCGCTCTTGAAGCGCATCTGCTGCTGAGCCACTTGGGGATGCTACTGTTGCGGCGATGGGGGGGATCGAGGCCCATAGGTAGTGCATCTGTAAAGGTTCGAAGCAATTTATATTGATATAGAGAATAATTTAGTTAATGCAAGCTTAAATAGGGAAGGCTCGGAGGAATACACGAACGCGCCTAGGCGTTACCTGATGTAAATTTCAAATTCTGTTGGAACGTCGTGGTATCGCCAGGAACGAAACAGCTAACCAGTCGTTATTCGTACGAAGACACATGAAATTGCCTGATCCCCTTCGAATCACTACCTTGTCCACTCTATATGTTCACGATGCGGCGAGAGGTAGATCAGTGAGCTTTGTAGCTGCAAGATTGCTTGAGACTGCTACTTTTCGAAGCAAATGGATGCGTCCTTCGGTTGGCCAAGTGGCTTTGTGTGACAGGGTAAGGTATGAGTCCCGGTGTAGTTGTGGAAATACATCTGCCCAATTTGCTCATGGCAGGAACCAGTATAGCCAATGATGGTACGTGTGAGAGTAACACGGAACCCGGGGAAGAAAGGTGGGTAAGGTACTTCGCTTCTTGCCGCGCGTTGGCAAGGAACTAGGGCGTAAATGAACGACAGGATAGGGATAAAGAAAAAGCTTGCCATCGGACAACTAGTAAGGACTAAAAGTTTCCGACGGTCAAGACCTTTCCGTCCCGCACTCTGCCCGCATTCAAACGAATAACCAAGTCAATAGGTCTGCGTCAATCATGGAGGGAAATAAATTGAGCTGGAGATGCAGGGCTGCGGCACACGGCGCTTTACCTCCCACATACCCTGGATATGCCGAGGCACACATCTTTTGGGGGGTACTTCTTGCCCAGATCCCTGACATCCGTACTCCCATCCGGGCGATTACGGAGATTTGGTAACCCACAGGGCACTTCGGCACCACTCAAAGGGCTATGGGCTCGCTCCAAGGGCCTAGCTAGAGGTGACGATAGAGTCAATATCGCCCTCATCTACGAGACCAGCGGCTCGATCATTTGTATGGGGAACCAAAACGATCGATTCCTTGTGAAACTAAAACTGGTGGCTGTTGGCACCCTGATGTTGAAAGCTGAAAGCAGATGGTACCTCTCGGCTGTCGACGGCTGACTCTGCGAATACCGACACGTAGGCTGTTTCTGTGCTAACATGGCAGGAAGGTACCTAGGGGCACTCGATGACCAATTCTCGGGCTTCTTGGACGCCTCCCACAGATGACGTCCGGGGGTTTTCTTGTTTCTGATGGGATGGGAGGAGGGGGGGGGGTCTGGCCGGGGTACCTGCCCCTGTCGCTGCGTGTTCCAGGTTGATGTACGTGCCGATATGTATGCATATTTCTGGGGTTCTGCCGCCTGGCGGCTGGTCAGGTTTTGGGCAGGCCCAACAAGCGTGTGTGCTCAGCACATTGCCCGGCATCGGTGAGACGCCCAGCTGATAAGGACAACTGGAATCATCTCAAGTCATGGCCAGTAAAGGGCCGCTCACGGCGTCTTGGCCGCCTCCATGCTGTCCGTATTCCTGATGCCTCGAAAGCCAAGTGGCCAACTTTATTTGTGGCGCCCTTAGTTCCTTTGCTCCCAACCAACCCAGGTTGGTCTAAGCCCTATGCTAGCGAGAAGTTTCCTGCATGCCGGCCGGGCGAGATCACGATATCGCCGGCTCTGGCGCGCGTTAGCGCATCTCACCAGAAACCCCATGGACTCCAGCAGCAGTCGCGCGTGATGGGCTTTGTGCGCTGAGCACAACGGATGGGGATGGAAGGACGCCTCCAACAGAGGCGTTCGCGATGGTTCAGAAGCGGCGAGGCCGTCGAGGGATAAATATGCCATGGGTTTGCAGCAAGAGGGATGGGTTCTGGATGACAGGCAGTTGACCTCAACAGATGCACACGAACAGAGATCGAATCAAGAGGCCGAATACTTCGAACATTCCACACTTCATTGTTTGACTGCCGCCATGATGAGCCGCTTGTACACGGCTCTCGCCTGGTGCTTCTCCCCCGTCCTCGTCGTGGGCATCTTTGGGTGTCGGTGGCTCCGGTTTCGCAGATCGCATCGCGCTTTCTCTTGGGAGTTCTTTGATGAAGACACTTGGAAGGACGAAGCTTACGATGATCTTGACGCCCACGAGCGTACAGTGCCCCCGTACTTCTGCCCTGAACCCCAAGACTACCAGTCCATCGATACCGAGACGCCCTTTGGGCACCACCCGAGTGATTCCGAATTTGACATCGGGGAGTTCGTCGAAATGACACCGGACGGCGAAGCTGGGCCATCTGCAGATCCCCTGACACTGGCACTGACAACGGCCATGGAACAAGCCATTGGAGAGCCGACGCCACCGACCCAATCCGCTGCCGCATCCCCCAGCGCCAGTCCAACCCCTCTTGACCAAGCCGCGCAGCAAATCCCGCCCACTTTTACTTGCCCTGAACCGGGTTGCGAGACCAGAGCTTATAGGACGCAAGGTGAACTCACGCAAGTCCCCCTCCCGCGCTCCTGTCATCTCCACCGTCTCCGACCCCTAGCTATTAACATCCCCCTCAACCATCCAGTCGACACAGCAAGCGCACACATCACAAGTCGAAGCACTGTGAGAAGTGCAATACGCTGTTCGGGCAATCTTCGGAGCTCAAGCGTCATCCTTGCTGCCAGACCTCGACATACCCGTGTCTATACGGTTGCGGCACATTATTCACTCGTCCTGACAACCGAGATCGTCACATGAGGGGCCGATGCCCTTTCAATGGCAATCAAGCTGATGGGGAAGGAGAGCAGGGACATCTGGCAGTTGGCAGGCCGGCATCCAACTGATGGATCGGGTCCTTTTTTCCCCCCTAGCGGGCCGAGACTCTGGGGGTTTTGCTTAGTGATTAGCTGTTGTAGGGCTGGGGTGGATTCTAGGGGCAGAGGGATGGGTAGGTAAAATGGGGGAGACGGAGCTTAGGGGGATGGGCAGGAGGAAGGGCAAGAGGGAGGGCAGGAGGAGGGGCAGGAGGAGGGGCAGAGTGGACGGTGTCCTGATAGCGGCAGTGAGCGGGAGGGGGAGAGGGAGGGTGGCAAGTAAGTGTGGTTGGAGGGGTTTGGGGGCTTCCTGTTTGACGACGCGCCAGAGCGGGGCTGGGGAGATGACATGTGCTGGTGTGTGTTAAATTGCTCAATGAGGGGTCGTGGACGCCTCGCGAGGGGTGCGGGTGGGAGACAAAAAAGTTACCGAAGCCTAGCTCTCGGGGGTGATATTTTCTGGAATGTCGTTTCGTACAGGGCTGTTCCCGTATTCGTGCCTTTCAACCTAGCCCGAATCGGAAGGAATTAGGGGTTTGGACCAAATAAAAACCAGTGATTTGCAGGGTAGGTTGCCCCTGACAGTCTGCATCACTGTGAAACTCTCAACCATCCCGCAAGGTCCCAGTTCGGAAGCAATTTGATCCCCTCATTGCTGCAAGATCCCCGGGAACAGATCTGTTTCTCTACCATTTCACCAGGGACTCCTCCCGGAAAGAATTTTCTTCCCCTCCAATTCTGTTTGACCTTCCATGCACATCCTGCTTTCCCCACCCACCCTAGAAGATCCTTTTGTTGTGTGGGATTGGTTTTGAGTCAGCTTGATGTGGCATTGGCATCACCAAAGTGCAACTGTGAGGGTTTTGCCAGCAAATCCTGCCTGGATAAGGTCATGTCGAGAAGTATTAAATTATACCTCTTCCCAAAGCTTGAAAACCCAATGCCGGTGCCCAATACACGTACCCAATACAACATGCCTCCTGAATGCTTGCAGTTTAATGATCCAAGAATGGGTGACAACGCTTACCACTATCCGTCCTCGGACTTTTGTCTACCGTTTCTCTATGCACCGTGCGCCCTTGACTTCATCCTGTGCCCGGCCGCCGCCCAAATCCGTTGCAATCCACCCGCCGGGGCGGCAAAGCCGGCTCACACGGAGGCTTGGTACCAGCGGTAGGCCCGGCCATTGTGATCATCGAATCGGCCATCCTTGAGACTCTCAGACAGCGGCGGCCTCCAGTCTCTTGCGGCGTATTCGGGGTTGGTGGGGGCCAAGATGACGCTGTCGGCCATGCCCAGGCTCTGGTGCTGGCACTCAAGGGCGTACAGCAGCCTCCCAAAATCGTTGCCCTCGCGATCCACTGCGACGGCTCTGTTGGCCGGTGCCACGGTATCGGCCCGATCGGAGCGTCTCACCTTGGTAGTGCCCGTGTGAAGCGCGACAAGGAAGCCCTTCTCATCGAGCACGGCGCCACCCGAAGCGCCGTACGTCGTGTCTGCCCAGTGTATACCCACGTTCAGACCAGACTCGGAATCGTTGGCCGAGTTGTACTGGAGGGGAGACTCGCTCTCGGCGCATCTGGACAAGTCCCCAGAGTATGCGATAACTTTTACGGTGACATTGCCTGCCGCGTCAGGGGTCTGCTTGAAGGGAATCGGTGTGACCTCCTCGGTGAAGGCGGACTCAAGGTGGACGAAGCCGATGTCGTTGGCGATGGCGCGCTCGTGATACCACGCGTAATGCATGACGGCACAGGTACCCCGACGCTCCTCTAGGGATTCGCTGTCGGCGCTGCCATAGCCCGCGAAAGCCGTCACTTGGATGGCGTGGCCGTTTGCTTTGCTATCGAGAAGATGCCCGGCGACGGCAATAACATCCGGGAGGATGAGGACGGCAGTTCCCTCAAGGTTGGCACCGTACCTGGTCTTCACAAAAATCTTGACGATGCCTGTCCATTGTTTTAGCGGCGAAGCTCTCGAAATTCGTGCCGGTGTGGGACCTACCACGGTATTTACCACCGGGAAGTATCTTGCAGTCGGGTATCTCAACACGAGGGTTTTGGCCCATCAAGCCCTCGTCAGATCCCGCATTGTCCGAATCATTGCCTTCGCCGAGATTGTACCCAACCACCTGCCGGCAGGTCTTGGGACCCGAAGGAGAGACGCCGATGGCGCGAGCGAGCTCGTTAGTGTTGGTGTGCGTGGACTCGGCACGGCCGAAGGTTTGCTGCAGGCCGTTGAACGTGATCGGCAACATGTAGGGTTTGGAAACCTTGAGGATCACGAAGCCCTCGCCGCTAGGTTCATCGGATACCGTCACGTAGTGCTCGTCGTCGGCGGAGGGGTCAACGGATACGATCTCGTACCCCTCGTCAGCGGGGTCGCAAGAGACGCGAGAGCTGATGGCAGAAAAGCGGCGTGTTAGCGACAGCGCGGCCAGCAGGGGCGGGGGAAACATTGAAGGATCAGGTTATCGTACGTAATCCAGGCCATTTCTGCTCTTACACGCAAGTGATAGGGTTTCGTCTTCTTGCGCGGGGCTAGGCGGTGGCAAACTTCGTGTTTTGGGCTGCGCCGGGCAGAGGTGTTGAAGATGGCAAAAAAAAAGTCTGAGGCGGATGATACCAAAGCGGGACGCAAAATTAAAAGTAATCCTAAGATGCGCGTACCAATAACAATTTCGCCGAGAACATGATCCGACTGGCTGCCGATAAACCTCATCTGGCGAGGTTCGCTGTTTGTACCCAAGGCCGATGCTGCCGGCCCATCCCCCTTTCTCACTGCTGGGACTGATGCCATGGTGGGGTAATTGGCTGTCCCGAATCTACCCCGCCATCATCCGTTAACAGACACCAGCATCTGCCGGATATCTCCGATTGTCGCTGCGGGCTGAGCTGAGGAAGCTGCGAAGCCATGATCAAGAGACGCGGTTTGAGCTCGGGATCGCGTTCGATGCTCCGTGGTCGGACCCACGAGACGCCAAGGATCGACGTGGGTGGATCTTTCGGAGAGTCGTGTGCCTGAGGAACCGTTGCGTGGAGAATGGGGAGGCTTGAGGAAAAAAGTTCACCTGCAGAGGGCACCGGGCTTATATGGTCCAGGCGGGGGGCGCTCCTGTGGCCGCCCAAGCCATCCCAGGGCAGCCCAAGTGATCGATCCCGTTACAAGGCACAGCTCGGCCTGTCCCTCCCTGGATGCATGGTTCCAATAATGGATGTGCATTTGGGTGACAGGAAATGCGCCCCCGTTGGAAGCAAAACACAGCTGTCGGTTACGACGATCATCCCATTGGTCCACTCCTCAATTTGCGCCAACAGCGGCGGGACGAAGCAGAGCCACACACCTCATTGATTCGGCACACAGCCACGCACTGAAGCCCAAAGCCAACGATAATCTTTATGCTTGATGTTACCACAGTCAAGTCTCCTCACGAATATCACAAAAACGAACGTCGCGGTCCGGCTGGTTTCGGACCCTAGGTATATGCATAGCCCCAAGTCGGAGCAACTCTCCATTCTCCGCTGATCTCCCCTCGGCAGTTGACTAGGGGGGGCAACTTAGCTAGTAAATATGCCGAGGCATTTCATCGTGACTGCGGCATTGCCATGCCAGTGGTCTGCATAGCTGGAGCCTGCTGTTACTACCCAACCAAAACAGGTCCACATACTTCTTCTAGGGGCTATTTTCCATCTGATTGGCTTGCACACACTCAATGGCATGATGTGTGTCAGAGCGTTACGTGGGTCGCTTTGAGGTAATGTCCTGTGTTGCTCTTGAGATAACGTATAGCGTTGGTGTGGATTATAACACTGAACCAAGTGAAGCTAGGCGATAGGAGGTTTTAAGGTAGCCAGATGGTTACCATAGCCTACCTAGTAGAGGGTGAGCTAAGAGGTAAATCTTTAAAAACTCTGCCCCTTAAGCAAGAAGCTATCTACATACTGCAGTGAGTTGAAGTGCAGATAGGTATTCACGCGAAAATTTACGAGACAAACCGGTAAATGAACTGTGGCTGGGAAATATCTTCTGACTCCTTCAGCTCCACCGGTCCTGAAGCTGAGGGGCCCTGGGGTAACGCTGGAGGGTAACGCTAACCCCTGCCACCGGACTCCGCATTGCAATAACATGGATTAGTGCGATGATAAGCGCCTCCTTCACTTTCCCTTCCCGCTTCCGATTTCAGTGAGAAGGATGTTGGAGCTCAGGAGCCATCAACACTAACAGTCCGCAATAAACCTGGTGTCTAGGTACTTTGGTACCTACCTACCCTGGCCTCAAATACGCCCCTCCAATAATGCGGGACGTAGTAGCCACGTGAGGACCTTGAACGACTAGCAGCTCAATCAACGCCACAAGACGGGCTAGACGCCGGGGCCACGCAAACGTGAGCGGTGTGCCCGACGCAGTGTGACCAACTCATTCCTCAATCGCCTTTGACGTGCTTTGTTGTGACAGCTGCAGCACAGCACTGGATGGTTGGGCAGGACCATAACAAAAGACGCACGATATTAGATTTGGTTAACCGCGACAGTCTGAACCAACCCACCTGCTCCACCCACAGATTGCCCCAGCGCACAGCCCGCATGGTTAGGCTCGGGGTTAGGTGCGTGCTAGAGAGGGGGAAGCCGTGGTGGAAGACATCGATTGGGTCAGGGCTGAAGAAGAAGAGTGCGGGGTCGTGCGGCACTTTTGATGACGAGCTTCACTGCCGCCGAAAGATAGCGTAGGGGCGCTCGGGACCAGATCTTCTCAACCTTGTCGAGGTGGGTGGGAAATCTCAGTTTCAGATCCTCTCTTTTCGAGGTACCATTTAGCCCCACACCCTCATTTCGGTAGCGTATTCTCTTCCCGCCAGATTGACGTGCAGCTTATGAGTTCAAAGTTCGCTGGCTTTCCACGTGCCCTGGGTCGCACAAACCTTCACGTTCAAGTTAGTTTGCCCATTCCTTTATGGAGGATTATTTTTTGTGAGGCGCTTCACTACATGGCCGGGAGCTATCTCTACCCCAAGGGGTTTCCCGACCAACTGGCAAGGACAAGGCAGGCCTAAGCCAGACTGCGTCTCAGTCTATGTCAGGGTTGGGTCTGCTCGAAATGCATCTGTGATGTAATTATCGGCTGTGAGATATAAAATGAGATACCTAAATTGCTCCTGGTTGGCTGAGGCCGTTTTCAAACACGGTAGTCGGGATGAGGAGGCAACCGGGTAAAGCTCGGCGATACTTCGTGGTGTTCTGAACCGCTTTTTGGGGTTTCAAAAGTTCTCATTCAGGTTGCTAATGATGTAGATCTGGGCACTCGTTATCCCCGGCTGGTATCGTTCATTGGTCAAACAGATGGGATGGCATCTTTCTTCATTTTTGACCGGGGATACGTCCTAACGATGCACAGGGGCTGGAAAGAGCACGATTATCAAGATGCTAATCGATCGTCTAGAGATTATCAACCCGGCAGACGGCTAGAGGTTCCCGTCTCAAGTCACTTCGTCGAAGAATGATCACATGCCGAACATCGGGGACGTCCATCTGTATGCTGATCCATCCTCGTATCCCACAGAGACACCTCTCTTCGATGCTGACTGTGAAGGTCTTAACGGGGAGAGGCAATCCTGAGGGGTCTGCACCATAGAACAATGGGGAAAGACGATTCCCCGCTGGCTAATAACGAGCTAAGGAAAAAGCGGAAGAGAGGCTGCCATGGCTCGGAGAGAAAAATCTTCTGGGCAGTGAACCTCGAGACTAAGAAACGCGGTACGCCGTCACGCAACTATACCCCAAGCTTCCCTACACATTCTCCGACGTCGTTGTGTTTGTACTTAGAAAGGGCCCTACTATTCGGGCACTCATTGTTTGGCTATTGGGGCACTCATACCTCTGAAGGGTTAGGGTTATGTATGGCCCCACATAAGATTTTTTTCCATGCCACACATCCCCAGTCACCAACCCTGCCACTCTCTGCAATCGGCCGACACCACACAACTACCCTGCCAATCAACAACGCCTTGCCGCATCAATCCAGCACGTTTTGTATAGGTAAACTAGCCATTTTTAACTGCTTTTAAGCCCTCGTAATCATCCCTGCATATTTACGCGTCCAACCGTTGCCATCCGTGGCGGTTGCAACAATGCCAGCCAATGCGGGGCAGACCTCACGCCATGGCGGTTTAATTGATAACGCCATTAAGATCCGATCCTCAAGCCTAGCCTTCCTCACAGCCCCTGCGGTCAATTTGAGTGATTCCAGCGATTCCAGCGATTCAGAGACCTAGGAGGGCTTTACTAATTTAAGCAACCATAAGGCCTAAGACCACCACAGCGAGAGCGATAGCGATAACGACGTTAAAACCCAGTATTCGTCAACGGCTGTCAGCATGGGAGATTATACGCTCGCCTTCGCTTGGGGTAGAGGAGGAGGAGGCGCTTAAGGCTGAGTAAGAGGAGGAAATACCTAGAAGAATAAGAATAATACCGTGAAAGTCACGCCTATCAGTACTTCTTACCTTAGAGAAACAAACTTCTCGATCAAAGAAGCGGGCGGTGTTAGGGACTGTCACTAAAGCTTTAGTGGCAGAGGTTGAAACTGTCCCTGAGCCGCCTGTGAAAACGACCAGTAGTGGCCGAGTGGTGAAACTAACGACCAAGGCAGCTGCAGCAGCGAATAATGGCTAAAAACGCCATTTCCGAGGTCCTTCAGTTTAACTACTACTACGTTATTAGTTTAGCCCCAGAAACGCGATTTCCAAGGACTTTCTGTTTGACTACTACTACGTTGCTTGTTTGGTCCAGTCACGAGCAAGGCCCATAGAAAACATATAGAATTAGTTATATTATCAATTGAAGGTGTAGATCACTGCACAATATGATTGTTCTTTCGTAGTGGTAATGAATGAGTTGG
>Ga0247780_1000134_pt1 | contig 70865 bp, 79 predicted proteins | sample UWRJL079202R5_FD_179927 | JGI IMG/M metagenome (GOLD analysis project Ga0247780, IMG submission 179927) | Plant litter microbial communities from Arlington Agricultural Research Station in Wisconsin, United States - UWRJ-L079-202R-5 | ecosystem: Environmental > Terrestrial > Plant litter >...
ATGGCTGCGAAGTCGGGCGATCGAAGTGGCTGGACCTACAAGGGGAAGACATGGTGCGGTTGTCGCAAGGCGCATCAATGTGGATGGACGTGAACCGATGTGCGATCGCGCTTGCAACGTGGTCGGGCCCCCGCACAAGGTTCAGGGTGAGCCAGAAGACGCCCGAAGGGATGAACAGGTGGTGGCAATTAGGGTTGGACTAGTAGTGTTCAGTGGTATTCGGCATCTAGGAAATGCAGGTTGCCGTCGTCGTTGGTCGAGGGCAGATGTCTTTGCAAGTGTCGAAAAGTGATCGGCAGTCGCGACGGGACAATATGGACGGGACGGAGGCGTGGGCCGGAAACGTGGAGAAGATCCGCCGCTACCTCTGGCACAAAAGAGATGGAGACAGCCCAGCGAGTCCTCGTGCGGGTGGGACAGCAGGCATGGAATGGATATAGAATGGAGCCTGGGGAGTACACTGCGCTGGCCGATGTGGAAGAGAAGGACGATCTGTAGTCTGAATGTGCAAATGGATACACCTCAGTGGGTTTGCGGCGGCGATGAGGCGACAAGGCTTGTTTGTGGCTGGGATGTGGAGTGGGGAGCTCTGGCGGCTGGCCCGGGCTGCGGTTGGTTTTGGGGGGCTCTGGGTGAACTGGAGAAATCCCTGTCCAATCAATTCTCCGAATTCAACGGCACTTTGGCCTTGTGCCGCAGCCTTTTGAGGGGAGGCCACGTGACGCTGCCAACCGGAACTGGTCTCGGACCACGGGGAAGCCACAATGGCCTGGAAGCCAACGACTCAGCAACCAGCAACGACTTTTGCCGGACGAGAGCGGGCCGAAACCACTGAGCAATAATCCGTAATAGCCTAGCAAGGAGCTCGATGGAAGCCCTGCCGACGGATCAGAAGCCGCATTTCCAGAACATCGCTACCTGTCTTTTTCTTCCGCTGGCGGACCTTCGCCGGGCGCATCTCGGGTAGCGCAGATTCCCGAGACACACATCATGTACCCGACCAACTTCACCGCATCCGGGCAGCTGACCTACAATTTGGACCTACAAGGAATGCATCTGCCGCAATGCTTACTAATTATCACAGTTTCATCTTTTACTTGACACTGCCATGTGGTTGTGCTACTTAGCACTAGGAGACAATCCTTTCTTTTCCAAACAGAGGAAAGGTCCAACTAAAACCCCACATCCTCTAAGAGCATCGCTTCTGTACAGCGAATCACCAGTCGCCAAGGCCATTGTTGAACGGGTGTATTCTTCGGCTTCAACCGATGGCCTCCAGCCAAGCCTCCAACTCAAACTACTATCCGCCCCGGGGAACAAGTGTTCTCCGGGTTAGTCCATCATTCTCCTCAGACTGACAGACCTCGGCGATGTGGGAGCCGCTGAAACAGTGCTAGGTAGAGTTGGAGACCCCCACCAGTTCCCAGAAGATCTACCTGCAGCCCAGCCACTAGTGCTTCTAGCGAGGATCAACTGGTCGCACAAGAAGGGGTCATGCGGGGTAACTACCTATGAGCTATAGTCGGCCCAACAGTTCAACTTCTACTTGAGAAATTGAGAGTCCCTTGCATACTTCCTAAGCGGCAGTCGTCCACCGAGATGATGTTGTATCCGCCACCAATTCCGGCCGCATTTCCCCCCTGAACGGGACGAGAGGGGTTTTTTTCTTTCTCTCCTACTTGTCTTTCTTGTTGTCTTTGAAAATAATGTTATACAAAGACAAGGCGAGACGTCGGAAGTGTCCTGCAAACAGAGGAGGTTTCTCTGTCGGGGGCTGTCTTTTTTCTTTCGTCAACATGAACATCAACAAGAGGATCAGGAAGAAACCAGTTCCGAGATATAAGAGCAATCCATGTAGGGGTCTCAACTTAAGCCAACAAGTACTAGAATCCCGCGGATACTACTTGACCGGTCATCTTGCAAGGATCTATAGGCATATTGCGTAGTATCCCGACCCTTAACCGCTCGAATCTACCATATAAGATACGAGCGCCATCGCCAACACATAACAGCTGACCCTCAACCCCAGTCGAGCCCGCCGTTGTTATAGATTAAAACAAGCGCTCCGTCACCAGGAACCCATTCCGGTATCAAACATACCCAATTATAGGCTCTGCTACAGACTTCGGCCGACTACCGCCCTCAGGCATCCGCGTCATCATCGTAGGCGCCGGATTCGCCGGCCTCACTACAGCCATCGAGTGCGACCACAAGGTTCACAAAGACCTTCTCTTCGACAAAGTCCCCCGAGCTCCGTCCCCTCGGCGACATCATCAGCTTCGGCCAAAATTCGTCCCACTTCTCCGACAAGTGGCCCGGCGTCCGCGAGGCCCTGGATCCCATCATCCAGCGCAGCGAGATCCACCAGATCCTCTACCAGCACGCCCTCGCCCGCGACACCATCGACATCCGCCTCAATCATACCATCACCTCCTACTTTGAAACCCCCGCCCACGCCGACATCGAAACCTCCTCTAGCACCCGCTTCACCGCCGCCTCGGCCCTTCTCACCCCCCAAACCACCACCCATCTCGTCGCCAGCGTCGACTCCCACAACAGCTGGATCAGCCAGGACGCGCATTTTCTCGCCACAGCAATCAAAAACGGAATCGAGATGAGCTGGGTATGCACCCGCCGCGACGCAGGCAACATTGAGGAAGATAATAATTGGCAGTTCCTCGGCAACGTAGACGACTTCCTGCGTGTCCTCAACGGGTGGGACTTCATCGTCTTAGAGATAGTCAACGCTACACCCCCTGACCGCCTGTTTGATTAGAAGCTTGTGTTTCGGGATCCCCTCCCGATGTTCATCTCGCCCATGGCAAGGACGGCTGTGATCGGCGATGCGGCGCATCCGTTCTTACCAACTGCAATCCAGGGGGGCCAGCCAGGCCATGGGAGACGGAATAGTGATGGTTGCGTGTTTGGATCGCGCAGCATCAGCGGCAAAGGCAAAGGACGGGCCCAACAAGCCTGATGTGCAAAAGGCGGTGAGGGTGTGTGAGCGCATTCGCTACGAGAGGGTGCACAAGATTCAGCAGACGGGTATCACCACGCGAGAGCAGTGGCACAAGGCGGACTGGGACGCGATTCGGAAGAATCCAGAGTCGATGCATCTGCAGGGGGAGGCATGGATTCTGGACTTTGATGCCGAGGAGGACGCGTATGCCTCGTATGATTCTGTTAGGGAGAAGCTGTCGTCCGACCGTGGTATGGCAGGCGTTGTAGCGGTGAGCGTTGAGTGGTTTTTGACTTCCTTTGATTTACGGCTGAGCGCTTGATGTATGGCGTTAGCCTGCAGAGCATGTTATTAGCTGGACAGTGCGTGGAAACTCTATTACGATAGGTATACACTAAGTAGTAGTCGCTATCGGCTCTCAAAGTTGATAAAAGAGGGGGTATTTGTCAGTGAGAACAAATCGCTTGAAGGATGGATGGTAACGGAATTCCAGCGTCCTCGGACGAAGAGATGGGATGCCTTTGAAAACAAAGGTTAGACTTTTTTGTGTTGTTGGGTGCCTACTTCGGCTAACAAAGCCGTGTATCCATTGTGCACTCATCCAAGCAGATTGTTTCCACCAAAGGACTGCATTCGTCCGGCCACTATGACTACTTGACTCATCCGCATCAGGTAGAATTTCGGATCTGAGCATCCCCCTTCTACATCTACAGTAACCAGCTCAGATGTTGGCCGCGAGCAGCTTCTTCTTCAGGATCTGGCCGATGAGCTGCGGGTTGGGGGGGCCACCGGCTCCGGCAACGTCCTCCTTGGTGATGACGATGGGCTTGACACCGGCGGCGACAGCAGCGACGGCATCCTTAACCTTGTTGATGTCGGCCTCGGGGAGGCTGCCAGCGAAGATGATGGCCTTGGGAGCCTTGCGGGCGCCGGCGTCGGCCGTGGCGTTGCTGCCGAGGCCTGAGGCAGGGGGAGTCGCAAGGTTGCCCGATGAGATGGCGGGGAGCTCGGCGAGAGCAGTCTCGACGTCGAGGGAGACGTGGACGACTGTGTTGCGGTGTCAACTGTCTGTGCCGAGAGCTATATGGGAATAGGAGCAGGTGAGCTTACCCTCGAACTCGGGAAAGAGAGACTCCTTGATGCCCTCAGCGAACTGGGGGTTGCTACCGAAGCTGGCGATAGGGGTTGCCATGTTGTTTGTTTGCGGTAAAGGTTGACTGTTGGTAGATAAGTTGGAGCTGGGGATGTCTATCGTCTTGAGATGGGAGGTCTGGATGGTCGGGGCCGCTGCCAGAAGACAGCTGAGACGGGTGCGGAAGGCCTAACCTTTATACCCAACCCCCCGCCTGTGGTTGTCCACAAGGGTGCTCGCTCGCTCGCCCACAGGGAAGCTGCCACGGCTAGGAGGTGGTGTGGGGGTGATGACCAGCCCAGGGGCTTGCAGACTTGCACGCCTGCACGCGAGTTGTGCAGCATCACCTCCAAAACGGCACGTATCTGCAACTATTTCCGTCCCAGATGGGTGCTGCCAAGCAAGGTACTCGGACAGTTTCCATCGTCCCGACACGCAGGTACCTTTCCTCTCCTCACATGAGACGGCCCATCAGGAGATTGGCCCTGCTCGGTCCCAAAAAAAGCTCCCTCGGGACGTCCATGGAGCTGGGCAACCAAACCAAGCTCAAGGTGAAGGCGAAAAGGAGGGGTTTCTCCAATCTCCACTTCTCCAAACGGCTGGCTGAGCTTTCTTTGTTCTTCAAGTTCCCCTGACCGCATCTCAGCTGGCCAGAAATTATGTGGGGTAATCCGGCGCAGTAGTAGACCGTGCCTGGTGTCAACTCCCAGGCTGTCAGCGGGAGGAAGGAGGGGCTAATAGCTGGAGGAGGGCGGGAAGTCCGGAAGTATCGGACCCTTGGGCGGGATGGTGGGTGCTGCGTGGAATAGGAGTTGTCGATCAAATCCTGGCGTGTGGCTTCAATTCCGGCGTCAATGCTAGCTGCTTCTCCGATCCTCAAGTGCTGAAGTGGTGGTGGGGTCGGTGATCCGGCGCGGTCTAGCCCCGCGATGGAAGCGGGGTTCACAGCAGCAGTCCAAACGAAACGGCCGTGTCTGCTTGGTTCGTTGTCGAGCTCAGCCCCTGTTCGAGAAAAAGGCGCTATTTTTTGCATCCTCCCTTCCCCTTTCGGTCCCGACGGCATCCTCAGTCTAGCTCCTCTGGGTGGCCGTTTCCCAACCCGTGAGGGCACAAGTTTATGGCTCCGCGTCCGAAGACCGTTGGCCCCGTCAAACCGACATCCGTGTCACCTCAGCCGATGAATCCCGATGGAGCCTCCGTAAGATCATCCTGTGCTGGTCTTGCGTGATGCCTAGCCCGAGCCCAAAATAGACGGCGCATCCGGCTACCTGATTCCATCCTCCGTCATATATCATCCCGGACTTCTTTCTTCGATCTGATAGTTTAGATGTTCAGATGCATGATACAGCATATTCAAGGGCGCCACATTATGCTCGTCTGCCTTGTCTCCCAGCTCACGCGTCCTCTTGCCTGTTTGTGCCGATGCCATGGAGCTTGACACTATCGGAGGCCGACACTCCGCCCAGAACGGCCAATAATCAGCATGAACGAAAAGGCTGTTGCCGGGCCCCGATCCGTTTCACAGCACACAGAGAACTCGCTCGATCCAGGTACGAAGGAACACCGAGTTGGTGATATGTCCGCCTGCTTTTGTTGAGTTCCGCACTTACACCGGGTTCCCCAACGTGCTGCACGCGGTAGAAGACGCGTGGTTTGGGTGTATCTCGGTTTCACGGAAAAGAAGGTGAAGAGCGATAAAGTCACACATGGTCAGAGTCACTCAAGGTTGGTTCAGGTACTTTTCCCGTTGGCAGGGGGTCGGCTTTGCCGCCCCGCTAGAAATCTTCGTCATTCGTTATGGGGATCCCCCGTGATAGGGATCCCCCCCTCCAAAAATTACTTCCCTCCTCCCCTCCCCTCGATAGGTTTTGGGTCTACAGCCCCATCTCCACGTCTCCGTACTTGTCGTAGAGGGTGAGACCCTCCACGCGGGCCGCCAGCTCGGCCAGCGCCCGCCTCCTCCTCGACCTCCTCGGTCTCCTCCTCCTCCGCGCCGGAGGAGTCGTCGTCTCCGGCCTCCCCCATGAGCTCGGGGTGCACGAAAATTTCCAGCGGTCCCACTGGGCGCCGGCGGCGTCGATGAGGTCGTCGACCGCGTGGGCCAACGGAGTCATCTGGTCGCGCTGACCCTCCTGCTGGGCGGCAGGCGTCTTGAGCTTGTAAAGCTCACGGGCGGACACGATCTGGTAGACCAGCTCGATCCTGCGGAACGCCTTGTTAGCTTTCATTGAGGTCTTTTTTGGATTGAAAAACGCATAAAACAAAACTCAAGAAGCATGCCAAGTGGTGTGTGAGGCCTATGGAGAGACTCTGAAGGCCTCTGAAGGTAATAGAAAGGCCTTTTGAAAACATCTCGACGCGTTGAGAATGTCTTTTCAGGCGTGTTGGACAAACTTGAGGGCGTATTGGAAAAGTGTACATGCATCACAAGAAACTTACCAGACATCTTCCTACATTAACGATGCCAGCTTGCAGAAGGTTTGGGCCCGGCCCAGAAACTCGAGGATATCCTCGCCAGGACGCATGCCGAGCCCCTCGTCGGCAAAGGCTTTTGTCACCGTGGTGACCGCGTCGACAATCAGGACTTGGGCGTCCTTTTTTTGGAGCTTGCGCTCAACTCCGTCTATCCATGCGTGTTAGTGCAGTACATGAGGCGTTTTACAAGGACCGAGATGCCTTTGTGATTTTTGGGCCATGGTGATTGGTGTATGGGCAGGTGCTAGCAAGAGTGGACGGATACTTAGACTTACACAGCTCGATGAGGGCCCATTGGACCCCGGAATCACGGGCGTCGCTGCGCAAAATGCGCGGGGAGCCCTGCTTCTGCGGCCAGCGGAAGCCGGCACGGGGGAACCAGTGGGCGAGGACCTGGCGAGGCGCCAGGCCGGACATGGTGCGGTCGGGGCGCGGGGAGAGAGCGGCACCGGGTGTGAGGGAAGCGCGGGGCGGAAGCGGCGGCAAGGAGACAGCGGGCGGGCGCGCGAAGAGCACGGCGGACGAAGAGCGGCGGGCTGGCGATGGTAATGTTTTTTTTTCTTTGAAAAAAGAAAAAGATAGCGGGGGGACTGGTGACGGGCTTTTGAGAAGGTAACAAACTTGTCAGCGACCGAGTTGCGCGACGAAGAAAAGAAAAAAAGGAAGACAAGTTCAGGTTGTTGGCGTTGAGCGGTGGTTTATTTACTTCACGAGAAACTGCAAGAAACTGCAAAAGTGGGGCACCCGCGAACAATAGCAGCGAATTTGAATAGTAAAGCGAGTTGACAATAGCACGAAACGCCCGAAATGGGAAGGAACGCAAAATCTTTCCACTTTCGGAGAGACCAGAGCAGTGCTGGTGGAGGAGGACTTGGGAAATAGAGGGTATGTGATTCTCCTCAACCCTGTCAGTATCAAGAGGTGAAATGAGATCAACGGAAGTGTTTTCTTGTCTTGAAATCCCCATATGTCGACTTGAGCTACCTAATTATTGTGCCGCTTTGATTTGTTTCTCTATTGTAAGTAGGTACCTGTCTTGACCGTCTAGCTTACCTACTTCGCGGTCTGCTTCGCGTGAATACCTAGTGTGTGATCGAGGACCGCTGATGTCGGTGCCTTGAGATTATCAGTACGCAAACATTGAGACCAACGTAAATCAACCACTTCGAAAACGGCATCAAAGTCCCTGGCTCCCATTATTCTAGCGAAATGATGCCTTCGTCTTGCCGACGACAACATGATGAGAGGCCGTCAAAGGTTAGAACGGACAAGATCATTGTCCGGCTCTCCAGAATTGAAGCTTGACACCGATCCGATCTTCAGACTCGGTACCTAGCTCAAGTTACATTCAAGGTTCATCACCGATATCATCGGCGTGACTCCCAGTCTGCGTTTACGTCTTAGGCACTGTGCTGCATTCCTGACCTTTTATATCTTGATTATTTTGGCCCAAAGCGGTGGGAGACCTATGTGGAGCGACATCTTGCGCCGTCCCCAGTTAGAAGAAAGTTCTGGGCATATATGCTGTTTTCTTCAAGCGTGATGATTCCTTTCGAGCACTGCCGTATCTGATGTCGACTTTCATCGGTACTCTGCTTGGCTACCAGGCGAGAAGTTCGCCTCTTTGTGAACCACCAAGCCCGACAAGTCGGGAACAAGGCCAACCCGCTTAATTCCTGACATGGACACTTGCGATACCTCGATGCGGTCGCTCGAGGCCATACTAGTTTTCGTAAAGTTGCCTAACCATGCCCGGAAGGCTGGGATTTTGGGTAATCGGAAGCTGTCACTAGGTTCAGCCAAATGACAATCAAGCATTTTGAGGACGAGATTTGAGACAAGACTTCAGCGGCCAGAGTACACCAGGAAGAAGTCATGACAGTATATAATGTTCTGGACATATGAGTAGGTAGGCCGTTTAACGCAAGGCAAATGATGCTACGAATTGCTGTTTTATTCGTTCGCCCCGGTCTGCTTTCAATCCAGACGCAACCTTGACCCGAATTGCCACCTGGAGATGTGACTCTGCGGGCACTCTGTGTCGACCCGAATGATTGACGGATTAGCTTGGGGTGAATGCATCTTGTTATATCTAGCGTTCGCGGCTCAGTCACGGCCGGAACGACCAGCTCGAATCTGTCGTTATGGCAAGCCCTTTCGTAGGTGACTGCGTTCGGTCGGCGCCGTTAACCGCAATGGGTCGTGGTAGAGACGGAAAATGCCTGAGGAGCAAAATGAAACTCGGCGTCTGCCTGGATCGAGACCAACAATGAGAAGGTTGTACATCGGGGAAGGGCGCGAGAGTGTCGACATCGGGGCCGATAATGAAAACACCACCATTGAAGCACCACGGGCTAAGAGGGGCACCTCGAGCTGATGGGATCGAGCTGCTAGGTCTGGGTGGGTAGGGATGAGCTGGCACCTGGCACGGAGCGCGGCCAAGGAAGGAGCCCCGAGCACCGGGACCACCCTATATCGGGAAGGTCAGCGGACTGGCTTTTAACAATAGCACTGAGGGTAATAGCTCAGTGGCTAAGTGTACTACGCCTTGCTTGTCAGGGTCCAGGTTCAAAGCCTGGTGTTGCGCTACCCTTTCGGGGGCTGTGGGCTGTCCATTGGTAACCCGCATGGGCCAGCGAATACAACTTCATAGTAGTTGACAGTATTTTCTAATAAGATGCTTTCTCCAATGGCAGCCAGAGGGGATCCGGGGGAGGTTTTTTTTGTCGTTCTCTCCTGGTTGTGTTGTCACCTGTTCGCCGCTCGTGGCCCCTCCTTCCCTTTTATCCCAGATTCGAACACAACCTATGAACAATAGCATTGAGGGTAATATCTCAGTGGCTAAGTGTACCACGCTTCACCTGTGAGGCCTAGGTTCAAATCCTGGAGTTGCGCTACCCTTTCAAGGGCTGTGGGCTGGTCAGTAGTAATGCCACATAGGCACGTGGGTACCAAGTCATAGTAGTTGACGCCGTACTTGCTAATAGGATGTCATCTCTGCTGCCAGCCAACGAGGGGATCTGGGGTTTTTTTTTTTGCCAACTGATGGTGTTGTTGAAATATTTCCCAGCGTTGTTTGCTTTGTGCGCTTGTCACCCATTCGAACTCAACCAGTCACGTCATGCAGTTTGCTGCTCCCATCTTTTTATCCACGAACTTGGCATCTACCATCTTTCTTTTAATCAGCTTGCCATCGACCGGCTGCCGATTTCCCAGCTCGCACCAACTCGCAATCAACCAACTCGCGACCGACCAGCTTGCGATCTACAGCCTGTAACCCTCCCATGATCCTCATGATACCAGGCAACGTCTAGCTTGACCCAGACACCTGACAGATACCACAACGCCTAGGCCTTCAAGCCTCCGACCTATAAAACACCTCATTTGCTCGCAGACCCAGCGCATTCAACAAGTCTGCTGCCCGTCCGATCCAGTCGCTCGCCTCAGAAGACAACCGCAATCCGCAGTCCGCAATCCGCAACTAGTCAATCTAGTCTAGGCAAGAGGTTCCTCCTACCGTACATCTCAAACACAGACCTGCCCCCTGTTCCACTCCTCCAGGTCAACCCACGTATTCAATTCGCGGTCCCATGACTGACTGTCGCTGGAGGCAAAGCTCCAAGATGTCCAGGATACTTCGTAAAGCACTGGCAAAGTGCTGGCGTTGGAGGCGTTGGAACAGCGTGTGCATCGCGCGGCAACTTCGAAATGAAGCTCAACTTGAAACTCGCCGCCAAGTTGTGCAGCCCCAAATCGCCCAAGACCAACATGCTGACTCGGAAGATCTGGGCTAGAAGATTAGGCAGTTGAAAAGCCTAGAGATCCCGTGATCAACTTCCAAATTTGCCTTGGTTTGTCTTCTCAAGCCCTGACTGACAGGAAGAACTGGCTTCGGAACATCACATGTTAAGTTCCTTTCCCTTCCGTTACACATGGTCGCATCACGAAAGATCCCAATGCCGCATCTTCATAATCACAGATCAGATTGAATATAGGTACCATGTCGAACTATAGATGCCTCCCATATTTGCACCAAGTCTGTACATCCAACACACTGCCTTTTCAAATGAACCACCGTGCCGCTTTTCAGCAAGCAATCGGTTTTACTTCCGCTCCAGAAATCCAGCTGGGAAGAAACAAAAGCTGGGAACTACATCATCGTGGAAAAAAAGCCGACACCATAGCGAGCGTGAGAATCAGATAACCCCCTCGAAAACTCCACACCTTGAAACACCACAATCGCAAGCATTGAGAGAAAGAGAAAGCTCAGATACCCGAGTCATCCTGCAGGAATGGCGCGTTGGCGGGGTAATAACTGTCCCAGTTATTACAGTTGGCTGTCAAAGCGTTGAGGTCCATTGTCGTCGGGATGGCGCTCAGCTGCTCAAGGAACTGCACGCTCAGGCCTTGCGATACGTGCCAGGCGATGTGGCAATGGAAGAGCCACGCGCCAGGATTGCTGGTCTTATATGCTACGGCCAACCACCCCCACGCCGGCAACATGGTAGTGTCGCGGCGCGTTGGGTTAGTCCCGCGCAAATTGGGACCGTCTACGCTCGGGTTGTACGGGCGTAGGCGGTTTGTTGGGAGTGGGGGGACAGGGTTGGCCAACGCGGGAGAGGCACCGAGGATGAGGATGTCATGGCCGTGGAGATGGACGGGATGCGGAATGGACGAGTTGTTTTGAATGAGCCAGAAGGTCCACACGTTGGCGTTGGGAACCGAGATAACATTCGTGTCGGCCGGCATACTCCCTACATTGCCGTTCTTGACATACTCAAGGGTGGGGTTGTTCCAGTTGACCTTCATAGGTACGCCATTGACCGGCCAGAAGACTTTGGCAATGGCGTTGTTGATCTGGATGTTGGTGTTGAGGGTCGAGGCAGGCGTGGCAGTGAAGGAGGCCACGGGCGCCGACTTGGACACGATGGGACTGTAGGTTAGCACATCTTGACAGCGGCTGTCGGTTGGCGTGCTGCCAGCGTTGGTGGGGTTGGCGTTCGCTGCACCGCTGTACTGGAAGATCATGGCTGGGCGTGCGTTGTTTGAGATGCCGCAGGGTGCTGAGGAGAAAGACGCATTGAACCAGTAGTTACCGACCGCTTGGTTGGCGTTGATGACAATATCGTACCGCTGCCCGATGCCGACGTACACGCTGGTCACGGTAACAGGCGTGATGGGGACCAGATCAGTAGCAATGATCTGGAAGGAGTGTCCGACGAGGCTGAGGGTGAAGGAGTTCTGGACAGATGTATTGATGATGCGGACGAGATGCTTCTTGCCGGGTGTGAGCACGAATTTCTGGTAGCTACCGCCAGCGCCGGCAGGGTTGATGTTTTTGCCGTTGAAAAGGACATTGTCACTGTTGGGCGGCGATCCTGGAAAGCCGGGGATAAAGGGGTTGGTGGTGCTCATGACGCGGGCGGCGAGCTGGTTGATAGAGCCGAGGTACCAATCAGAGACGGACAGCGGGCCGAGGTCGATGTCGTAGTTGGCCGATGCAGGGCCGTTGATCACGATTGGACCAAGAACGCCGTTTCCGTACTGCCCCGAGAAGTGAGAGTGGTACCTGCATATCCGTCAGCAAGCGGCTCGCCAATCAAACACGCCTTTCGGCTTGTTGGCAGGAGGCATGTCTTAGTACTCACCAAGCTGTGCCGTATTGGGTAGCAATAAATGAGTGTGTCTTGCTCTGTCCGGGCGCAATGGGGCATTCTGTAATACCACCGGCACCATCCATGATGTTGCTATTGTATTGGCGAAGGCCATGGTAGTGGATTGAAGTTCTGTACACACCGATTAGCTAAGACTTCGCTCACTACTCACGGCCAAGCTCAGCATACCCGTTGGATTGCAAGTTGTTGACGATGGTTATATCAATTCTGTCTCCCCAGTCTTCACCAACCGAGTTAGAATCCACCAGTTTTTGATACACGATGTGAGCATAACTTACTGGCAGTGATGGTGGTGCCTGAAAAGGTTGCTTACGTCAGTATAGAACACGATGCAACTCTGTGCAAATGTCTTAGATTTCACTTACCAGGAAAGATGCCTGGGAAATCAATGTCAGTACGAGATATACAAGCTGGGGAAAAATTGCGAAAACTCACCATTGACGAGCATTGCCTTGGTCTTAGTGCGTCCATCACCGCCCGTCCAGGTGTTGAGCTCTGTGAGAGTGAGAGTATACTACGCGTCCATCAGCGTCCGCTTTTTCAACCCGGTAACCACATGCCAAGGGATAGAGCAGAACATACCGTCCTAGTGACGCCGGTCGTGGGCCACGACACCTCGTAATCGGTGAGGGTGTTGAAAGCAGGAGAAGTAGTCCAACACTGCCTGTTGGTCGCAGTATTGCAAGTCTGCCTGCGCTCCAGCCCATGTACCTCTTCCGAGGGGGGCTGGGGGGCCACGAGAGCAGCAGCAGTGCTCAGAAGTAGGCCCCACAGGAGGATGCATGAGGACAGCATAGTGCCCAGGATGTTGAGCATCATGGTGAAGGAAGGGACTGGTGTAGGGTACCAAACTAATGATAAGTTATAAAGAAGGACAAAGAAGTGTCAGACCCTGAGACGGATCGCGACAGGGACAGACGAGGATATATCGAACTGTCGCCTCCAGAGATGCTGAAGAGGGAGATGGGGCGAAAATGTCGAGCCTGACCGGCCTTGATATAGGAATCACGAGGATCGCAACCTCAAGAGACGGCTGCTCGCAGGCTGTGTGCAACATCTCGACCATGTGGCTTGTCGCACGGCGCGTGCGCGGCCTAGACGCTGCCCTAGACAAGCTTTCCCATGTTTAACACGGGAGGGACTGGAAGCCCCCCGCAGAAACGGATCATACCTCTGCAAGATGACAAGATGACACCAGCACGCGATGGAACGCTGGCACTTGCCAGGGCGCTGGGACGGGGCCTGCAAGTCTCGGATCAGATCTCGGCCCACACGAGCTGGAAGCCTCCAGTTCAGCTCGCGAGTGAGCTTCGATGCCGGCCCCCTGACTGAAGCTTCACATTTCAATAGTGTCTGCGCAGAAGGGAGGAGGGTGTGGAGAGCTCGCAAGCGAGCGGCGGGTTTCCCAGTAGGTCGTGCAAAGGCAACTACAACACGCCCACCAAGGTGGCAATTCGGAAAAAAGAAAGGGGGTCGTGCGGGTGCACGAAGTCGGAGGATAGGCGCAGGGGCGGCCGTCTTGGCTCCCAGGCGTCATCCCACGACGCCGAGGACATGTCGTCGTCCCGTGCTCGTAAAGAACGATCGGCAAGCGCAATGTGGCATCGAAGCGCGCAGTAGCTAGCGTGTTGCGGTCTGTGGACGGTGGTCAGGGTCGAGGTTTTCGAACGAAGGAGAAGGGAGCGCAAAAAGGGGTCATCTGCCGCGTTCCTGGAAGCCAATCAATCCGTCGGCGAGTTGCAGCATTGCATGGGCCTGCCCCGGATCCCCAGTCAGCAGGCGAGGAGCACGGCAAGCACCGCGGCGAGCACAGCCAGGTTTGCGGGTAGGCTGGGCAGGGTAAGGTGACAACAGAGCGACGTTGGGGGAAGGCGCGAGGCAGCTGATGAGGGGAAGCACCGTTGCGGCGTGAGGGGAATCGGGGCGATCGAGGCTCAAAGTCTGGTAAGGAGGGTGGAGATGTGGAAAGAAGGGATGAAAGGACTGCCCTACCGGTATGAGAAGGACGGGTACAATTTGCGGAGCTGCAGACGGCAAGGGGAACACGGGATCAGTCGACTTGCCGAACGTCGCTTAAGCTCGGCTGGGAGGCTGCCCTGCAGCTCGTCGGATGTGTGGGTGCGCACCGACGCTGGAATTAGGGCTCTGGCGAGGGACTCTGGGAAGGAACTCTGGGGCTCTTGTCGCGCTGGACGGCTGGAGGGCCGTTGGAGGGCGCTATGGTTGCGGGCGCATGAGCTCGTCGGTCAAATGGGGAATTGGTGTGGAACGGCACGGCAGGATATTAATTGCCTGCAGCTTTTCACACAACGCTCGACCAGGTGCCTGTTTGCCCAGCCAGCCCAACCCGGAAAGCCAGCCTGAGACTGTCGTTGTACTACTAAGAATAGCGCCAAGTGTCCTTGTCATCTTCTAGATCCCCAATGTGTTCAAGTTCAATCCTCCCCATCCATCGTCATCGTTACCATCGCCACATTCAGTTCCGGGTCTCGCTTATGCTATCCCAATCCATGCACAACCCGCCTTGGCTTCCCGCACGTGTGGGTAGCATCATCCATCAAGCATCCCACAAACAGACATCTACCTGAGCGTGCCACTTCGGAAGGGTCGCTAAGACGGGCGAATTCTTGGCTGCACTGAGGGCAACCTCACATGACTGATATGGGCGTGTTTGATCTGGGAACACCGTGAGGTTTTCAAAGGACGGTGGGTGGTTTGAAAGATATACCTATCCAACACTCCTAGTAGCATTTGTAAATCTCGCTGACTCACGTTTACACCATTGCCAAACGACCTATAGCAGACAGGCGGTACCTGATTCACACAGATCTGTCTCACGCAAAGGACGCTAGAGATGCAAGATAAGTGTATGTGCCTCAGATCCACGGGAACCCATGAGACAGCGAGTTAGACTTGCGGATTCCAAAGCCGAGCCACCAATGAAACCCCAGCTCTCGACCAAGGCACCGCGAGCCCCCTTGACACAGTTGCCCGGTATACGAAGACAAGAATCAATAGCCCAACGTCAGACTGAAGGCAGGGTAAGATAGGTAGTTCGTAGCAAGAAAAAGACTGAGAAAAGTACGCCTGATGGCTGCCACACCATCAGCCTCATCACATCGCACTATTAGCGCCAAGTTACCACCTCAGGCCCCTGGGATCCCGAACGGCTCCGATATGCGGACCACAGACACAAATTCAAAGCACTACCGAGGAGTCTGCCGAGGAGCAAACGGCGGGAAGGCGTCATATCTGGCCCGAGAGCCCAGAACCTGGGCGGCCCAATCTCAACACCGCCCCCTTCCCGCGGACTGTTCTCCCTGCTGCTGACGCTTGGCTCAAGAACTTGAAACAATAATACTTAGCGAGAGCTTGAATGCCCAAGCCAAGAAGAAAGACAAGCCAGTATTGACAATGCGAGCTTATCATTACGCAAATGATACTTCAGCTTTCCTCGGCGTGGGGCGTTTCCCTGGGAGAAAGGGGCTTGCCTTGCTGACGAGGTACCTGAAATTATATGATCACTCAGTATATTCACGATATCACTGTTCAGGCGTACGGTAGGTAGGAAAGATATGCCACGTTAGTTCAAGATCCAAGCGCAAGTAGTAGGAGAACACAAAAATACCTACCTCGGTAAAAGCGTTGTAGTGAGTGGGAGGATACAACCATCCAGTACGTTTCGCCACCGACTGAACCCGAGGACATGTACCATGATCACAAGTCTATTATTCTCCCCACCTCTGGGACAGACGTACAGAGCACACAAAATAGCCAATAGTAGCCGCTATCAATACTCCAGTGTGACGGGGAGGAGGGTGTGGGGGAAATGTGGGTAGAGAGGCTCAGTCAGGTCATCGATATCTTCACAACCGCGCCAGACACCACACGCCATGCCCTCACACTTCACGACAGCAAATGTGTCTTGTGACTAGACACCGATCCCTCCATTTCACTCCCCAACACTCGCACAAAATACATCTGATCCCCAGTCTCGGCGGTATCCGTCTCCCATCTTTCATCCAGAAGAAACAAAGTCATAAAGCTACAAAAAGAAGTTTGCTGTTCAAAAGCAAAAAGAAGTTGCACACAGCAATCCATACATACATGATGCCCGCCCAAAAAAATGCGTTTCATGAAACCAAAAAAGAAGAACCCGGAAAAGAAAGAAAAGAAAAGGGACAAACACAAGAGAAGCATTTTCCCCGCCCTTCGCCATCATGTCCAGTTTGAGCTTCCCGTCCCATCTCACAAGTGGTGGTTGCCAAACCAATGCGTTCGTTTCTTTTCCTGTCGTGTCAGTGGTATCCATACAATAATCCAAGCCAGATCAGCTTTTGCAATAGATTTGTCCCCTACTCGCACACACCCACACTAACGCCCGCCCACACCCCCCTCTGATTACTTGATTGTGACCTATCATCCATGATTTACCCCGACTGGTATCGGCTGGTTCGTCATCGCGGCGTTCACTACTCCGGCCGCAGCAGCCCTCAAGGTCAGGTCTGGTAGTGTGTCCTGGCCCTCGTCCTCCCCTTCCTCATAGATTTTCTCTTCTACCACTTCACCGGGGCCCTTTACTATGGGGCTGAATGCATCCACCTCCTCCACCTCCTCTTCCTCTTCGCCAAGCCCCTCGGCGTCCTCATCGGCTTCCTGAATCGTTGCTTCACCGCTACGTCGCCCCAGCCCACTAGCGCTGGCACTCCGAGAATGGCTTGCCGACCCGGAACCGTTACTCCTGTTGTCCCTCCCCCCACCAAGACTGAGCATAGGCCCCTTGAAAAGGTTTCTCTTCCTTTTCGCAAACAACACAGCCGGCGTGCCTCCGGTAGGTGACCCAGAGAACGACCCAAAGAGACTTGGGCTGCCTGGGGGTTGCATTGCAGATGCCGATGTCGAGTTTGTCCGGTCGCTCGGGTAGCTCGACAGCCCCTCATTAAAGATGCTCAGGGGCGGGCCAGAACGGTCTCTGATGAGGCGGATATTACTCGGGAAGCTGCCACCTGTTGGTGTGGCAGGCAGAACTTTGACTGAGTGGTGCGGGCTCCGGGGCTGCATGGGCGTTTTGGATACCGATGTAGAGACAGAGCCGTTGGAAGACGTCGAGCTTGCCTTGCTGTGAGTGTGATGGTGGGTCTTGTGCATAGACCGGACGGATGAGACGGATGAAGATGTCGACTTCCTTCCCCGTAAACCGATGGGACCCGAAGTCCGCCGAACAGTGCCACGGGGGGTCAGTGGAGAAGGAGACAAGGACTGGCGCTTATAAGCGTTGGATGCATGTGTGCGAGGCACATAGATGGCATTAGTCGGGCTCGAAAGGGTGGGGGAGATGGCAGTCCGTCCAGAGCCCCCAGACATCGTCGTCATCTTAGCTGCATAACCATTGGCAACAACACTCCTGGGGAGACTGGCGGTATTAACAGCCGTCCCGGAGCTGGACATTGGATACTTGCTCGTCTGCGGCCGTGGACTGCTGTCTTTTGACTTGCCCTCCTTTCCAGATGCTGGGGGCTTGTCCACCAAGTTAGGCGTGGACTGGCTGCCTCTTTTGTTGGAATTTTTGTGCCGCCGAGTGTTCTCAAAGAGCCAGTGGGTCCAGTTCTTCCAATGAGCAAGAATGGCTTGTGAGGATCGCTTCTTCACTTTCTTCTGCTCGCTCGGCTGGGAACTCCCGTTCGTTGTCAACGCATCACTGGTCGTGACCAGATGAAGCGTCGAGCCTCGAGAGCGCGCGCTCCGTAATACCCCTTCCTTAGGCGGAGGAATTGGCTTGCGATGCCTCGAGGAGCTCACAGATCGGATGGAGTCCTTGTCGATAGGCGGCGGCGGGGTTTCATTGTCTGGGCTGAGGTTCCCGTTTGCTGTTCTAGCCAGCTCTGCAAAAACAGGCAGGTCGGGAATCATCAGATTTGGATAATGGCCGCTTCTCCGCTCGGTTCTGCCTCTCGTCCTAGGAGTCGCATCTCCCAAGCTGACGAGTTGCGTCTCCTCCACCGTTGCCAACGCATTCAGTCGGCTCGATGCCTGCGAGAACCGACGAGAACTCCTATTTTCTGCCTCTTTCTCCTTGCGTTTTCGCTCCCTTCTATGGGCCTTGCGCACCTCCTTCTCGATTAGCAAAGTCCACCAGCCTCCCAGAGCATCGCATCTCTGAGACAATACACTCTCGATGACTGCGTCAATGTCAACACCTGCGCTTCTCATCCGCTCTAGCGTGTCCTTCTCTAACGGAGTTGCGAAAGGGGCGGGTTGTTGTATCTTGAGTATCTCTTGCTGCTGCGCCGCGTATTCAGCGAGAAAGGGATGCGCTAAAATATCCGGTAATGATGGCCGCAGCAAGGGACGTTTGGATAGCAACACCTTCAGCAGTGCTAATGCGTTTGGGGGTATATGGTCGGGATAGGAGGGTTCCTCAGTGAGTATCTTCTTCCTCGTGATAGAATCGTCGTCGTCATCAAAGGGCAGCTCCCCGCAGAGAAGAGCGTAGAGAATTACCCCTAAGCTCCAAACATCCACCCTTTCGCCGGCGTATTTCTCGCCCTTGAGCATTTCTGGTGCCGAATAGCATATTGTGCCGCAAAATGTCTGCAAGTAGTTGGACTTCCCTTCGTACTCCCGCGTGAAACCGAAGTCGCATAGCTTGACGTTCTCGTGCTTATCGAGCAGGATGTTTTCGAGTTTCAGGTCCCGGTGAACGCAGGACATTTGATGAACGTAGCATACTGCGCCGACCAGTTGGGTGAAGGTTTTCTGGACCTTCTCGACGGGCAGTTTTCCATGCTGGAGGAGGTAGTTGTAGAGCTCGTCACCTGCAAGCAGTTAGAAATGGTTGTCACTCCTGAGCGCACGCATCCGTCATACCAGGGCAGTATTCTAAGACCAACCACACAAGAGTCTCGGTCACGATAACCTCGTACAGTCGGGCGATGTGGGGGTGGACGAATTGTCGGTGGTGATGAATCTCTCGTGCGAGGTTCGAGTCATCTTTCTTGGCCGATTTGAGAACGACCTATCGAGTCTCGAGTGTCAGCAAGCCGTCTGTCCTGACCTTGATGGGGGATCAACCAAGTTGACTTGCCTTGGAGCCGTTTGTAAGCTTATGCGTCGCAAGGTAGACCTTTCCAAACGAGCCCTTTCCAATCAATCGACCTAGCGTGTAGTTTCCTACGGACTTGAGATCTTTGTGGGAGAATTCGCTGTTGGAGGAGAAGTCAGCGCGTTGCCGGGGTGGGAGATTGCGGTCGATTTTGGGAAGGGGGATTCCTACTCGAGAAGCTCTTGATAAGAATGAGCAAGCTAGGTAAAGCGACGGCTTTGGTTAGCAATTGTGACGAGAAAACGATATGGATTGGGGTACACCAACCTTGGCCTTTCGCCCAAGTGCCTCGGCCTTCACCTTTGCCGACTGCATCCCTCCGCGCCGTTAGGACGGGACCCGGGAGTCATCCGCAAGCACGCGGGCTGCGGGACTCGAGAGACGCTTACGAATCAGCACACACGGGCCGAACGTCCAGGTCAACGCAATTGACTAAACCGTGTGATGCGGTAGCATCAAGCAGAGCAGCGGCGAGTCGTGGCGCGTGGACGGAGTCGCTGGCGGCCAGGAGCATGCGCAGCTCGGCGGCTCCAGTTCGCGATCGGATTGGGCGTCCAAGGGGGCTTTCGGGCGGGGGTCGCGACGCTGTCGCCGTGAGAACCGGATTGGTGCCGAGGTAGGTCTTCAATTCGAGATCACTGTCCGTCTGCTTGAGGAGCGCCGTGTAGGATGTTCGATCAAGATACAGCGACGGCAACCAACTAGCGAACGACCTATGGCGCAAACTCGTGGGCTCTCGGCGTGCTGGGGATTCTCTAAAATTGTTAGCGAAGAGTGGAGACTTCAACCCGTTCATATCATCAGACCCACAGTGGGGGGACGACCGTTGGGACCCTGTGGTTCGCCAGATGTCACAACTCTCGATCCTATTACAGAACAGAGGACGAAAAGGGGATCTAAAAAAAAGTTTCTAATGCAAGTTCCAGGCGCTGTCTACACCCATCTTCCAAATTTCTAAAATTTCTCTCTTTGCATGGGCTGGCGCCTCGGGGAGTCGCTGCGACTGCGTGACATGCAGATTAACTCAAGAGGGTCCAGACTGGCCAAGCTTTTTTACTCCGGATCGTCTGCTGTTTGATCTTTGGGGTCTGGGACAACCCTGCATTTGTCCGCAACGGCACCAGGGCGGACAGGCTGCTTCCCAGTTCCGAGGTCCTGATCTCCGGCTTGCCTCATCTCATGTCCATCGTGCAAGAGGGGTAGGTTCCTGCAGCTGAGCGCATGCGCTGCTTCCCGTCTCATTGGGTCGCCCTGCTCGCAATATCGTCCGTTTGTTTCCTTCACAGAGTTGGACCAGTCGTCCTCGTCATGGACGAATAATCGACAACAGGGTCCTTCAAGCTGACTAAGAGACGCAATGAAGAATACGGGGTTGAGACCCTAACCCTGGCGATAACCGGCTTTTGGCGACGTTTGCCGGACGCAGACCAGATGGTCGTCTGTAGTCCCCATGTTCCTCATATTGATTCCAGTGTAATTCTGGCTTGTTTTTAGAGATGAGTACACCAGCAGGTGGACTCTCAGGCGACTCAGCCGGAAGCACCGCGGGTTTTCCGCAATGCAGCGAACCCAACCCGGCCGGAAGTTGCCCCGCTGAGGGTCAGGTTCGGGTCTGCAGCGGTGTCCCACCATGCCGTTCCCTAGCCCAAGCCTGGCTTGATAGGGACTATATGCAGATGGCAACCGCCACCGCAATCACTGCTTGACGCGCGAAACCGGCGAAGGCTGAGAGTATCCAGTTGGGCGATGAGGATGACGAGACTTTGCTGTTGGGGTATGAGGAGGCCCGGATTTCTTTCGTTAATTATGTTCGTAGGTGGTAATACCTGGATTCGTACGAAGTACATGCACCCCTTTTCCGATTAGTCGGTTGGTCGATGACTGCCTGACTGACGGGCTATCGTTGCTATTACTTTTTGGTTTGTTTTGTTTTGTCAAGAACAGCTGAGCAGATGGATGGAACTGCTGCTCATGGAACGAGTATTGCTGCCGACAAAAACGACATCGCCGCCCATAAGTGACACAGTGCTTGAAGTTAACAGAACGGTGACAGAAATTGACAGGCATAGAGTTTATATGCAAAGAAAACTAGATATCAATTCAAGGTATCATGCACCTCTCAAAACATAGATCTAAACGCGGCTATTACGTAGTCATTACCAACCTACATTCATCTCGATCTCTCAAGCCGTAAGCCCAGGCGAAAGCAGGTCTTCGCGACGAGAGTCGCCATCCAACGCCCAACGAGAAACCAAGCAGAACTCAGCTATCTGTCGATAAAAGCCACAAGTTTACCTCAAAGCGATTCGAGTATTCCAACACCACGACATTGCCCCTTTTTGACACGGCGACGGTATCACTTCCCACCCGCCCCGCTTCCCTCGCCTGCCGCCTTTCCACTGGAGCCCATGCCGACCATCTCCTTCAGCATGTTGGGATCCTGTATGACGTCAAACACCCGCTCCTTCTTGCTTCGCACCGGTAGATCACCAGCCCTTTCCATATCACCAAGCCTGCTCTCATCATCGGAGCTGAAGCTGCTCCCACTGGGGCTCCGATTCAGCACCATCCTGACACGTGGGCCGCCCTCTTTGTTCTTGACCTCCATCTGCTTCTTCTTCATGTCCGTCAACTCCTCATCCTCACAGTGCATCGCGACAATACCCAGACCGGGGAAATTGGCCTCTAAGAACTTCTTCAGGTCGGGAAGTACCGTCTTATCCGGGCGATAGGTCCCACTGTCATTGTCGATGATCAGCTGGTAGTGCTTTGGGTTCCGAGGAGGCGGGGAGTTGGGAGGGCCGCCGTTGAGCCCCTCTACAGGCGGGTGAGTGGCCTCACTCGGATCTGGATCGTCGCTTGCGTCGGCGTGGGCAAGACGGCGGATAAAAAACTCCCCTGAGCACGCGATGTATGTGGCCACGTCCGAGTGCATGGTATGCTTGCTTAGTAGGTCGATGCCGAATTCCTTGCCTGTCTCAGTGAAGCGTAACATGCCATCGAGGGTGATCACATAGGTGAAGATACGACCACCTTCATCAAAGTGGGCCAATTTTAGGAACTGCAGGGAGGCCTCTTCGCTGCGTGGCTCAAATCTGCCTTGCTCTGTGCTTGAATCAAAATTATATACCCTTCTGTGCTGTTTGTGCAGGGCTTTGTTGAGCATTCGGCCTCGAAGTCCGCGAGAGGAAAACATTAAACCGATCACGGGTCGGAACTCAACATAGCGGTGGTAGAGTTTGGGGGGAACTGGGCCGGAGAGTTGAATCTCATTCGCCTGAAAGCTGTTGGCCGAGGGGAGTCAGCATTGCAACCGTCAACCTGGAGCATAGCGAGCAGTGGCATACTCATATTTTTTGGTCGAGCGGTCCTCAGATTGTCTCGCCGAAGATTCTGCGTCGTCGTCCGCGTTTTTGTTTACTTTGGTGCCAGTCAACCGGCCGATCATGGGGCTGAAGTGCTTGACCCAGGTCGTCGGCCCCACGGTGTACATCTGCCCATGAGGGGGATCTGATTTCCCCAATACTTCTATGCTGACGCGTAGGTTCGGGGTCATAGAGCCGTTTCTGCAAATTGCCGCCGTGATTCCCCGTAGAAGGTAGTATCGCTTGCTGCCAGCCCGCTTCTTCACCTCGAACACGCGCCCATCTGGGCCGAACCCCTCCCATTTCTCATCCACATGAGAGACACCGATGGTAACATTGCCCAGGCGGTCATCGTGGTTGGCATAGTCCTCGTCGTATAACCGACATTTGAGAGTGAAGCCAGCGGAGGGGACATTGGCCACAATCCATTCTTCGTCCCACTTGGGCTCTGTGGACTTTCGGATTGTCCGAGTCCTGTAGGTAAGAGGGGGGTCTTCCTTGTGTCTCTTGGGAATGGGGGCTGTGAGCGTAGCGTGAATGAAGGGGTCAGCTGAGTGGCTCCCGATGTCAGCGACCGGGAGGTTGAAGGCTTGGTGAAAGGTGAATTTCAGGGTGTAGCCTTGAGGGGCGTCGGGTAGGGGTGTTGGGTCGAAGCCACCCGGAGGGGCGGCTTTGCTCTTGATCTTCTCCTTCTTCGCAGACAGCTTCTTCTTCTCAATGCCGATTATCTCCCTAATGTCGGTGCTCCCAGCCTGGCGAGGGCCATTGGCTGGGGGATGGTCTGGTTCCTGAGATGGTCCATTGGCGGAATGCGCCCTGGTAAGATGCTCTCCACGGGGTTGTTCGTCGCGGTTGGAAGGGCCGTTAACCGCTGACCCAGCGTCGTCGGTCGGGGGCGACATGTTAAAGAAGGCCCGGCGGCAAGCGTTCAATGAGCTATCTATGCGGCTCAACAATCAGGGATGCTCGCAGGAGTGCCTCATACGTAGGTGGCCCGAGCTACTGGCGGGGTTCCATGCAGGGAGAGTCTGCGATAGGCTGGTGGCAAAGGCCACGATCTTTCGAGAAGACAAGTACGCTTGTTGATCCTCAACTGTGCGACCTGAAAGCCGCAGGACAACACAACTCGCAACCAAGAAATGACAATGTCAAGTCGAGCGCATGGCTGTCCGAACATGAGCTGGTGGTGGTGGAGACACTGGTTTTCGAGAAAAAAGCTTTCACTTCTCTCGGTCGCACAGATAGGTAGCCTCGGGTCAGTCGTCGGGCGGACCTGAGTGGTGGCCCAAAACCAGATCGAGAATTCCAACGAGCAGCCGTGCCAAGCTTTTCGGCCACCCACGATTCTGTGACGTCACAGGTCTGCCGGACAGCCGTCTGGGCGCGTCGGGTGGCCCAAGCTCCTTGGTGGGTTCAGGCAATTCGGGGTCCAAATTACGGCGGGTCGTGGGTTCGTTGACTTCGTTGCACCATCTGGTTCGTCATTGACTCAGCCGAAACCCGCCATCTCATTGGTATCACTCTCATCGAAATTTCCCTTTTTGGTTATCCCGTATGCTATCCGCAGGCGACAGACAGGTCTTATGATGCTGCATCGAGAGAGGGGGCGGTGATGAGTAAGGCATTGGCTTTAACGCTAAGTAAGCTGTTCCCGCGGCATCTGGCTGTCCCTGCAGGACCCACCTCAGCCCAATGAGCTTGGCCCTTTGTGTCCCCCGAGCTTGACCCGCAGGACGACCGAGGCCCGCAAACGGTCGGGATGCGCCGCAGCAACCAAATGCCGCCCAACCTTTATGCCGCGCGGGATATGACCGGCGCGCGCCGTATAATAGACGGCAGGCTTGGCAGCGCCATGTCATCCTTCTGGCGTATGTGTGGTGTCGGAGACTGAATGATGAATGGTGAATGATGCCGCAGCAGCACACTGCTCTCGAGGCTGAACGTCGCACATCACCTTACTCAGCGGTTGTGGCGGCCAACCACGGAAGCTGCACTCCGTGGTCCGACCCATCGGCATCGGCGACACACCTGGGTCCTGGTCCTCAACACATGGACGGATGCGCCGACACGAACCAAAGGGTGGCCGACACAATTACATGTGGTCTGGTTCGCTCGAGTACAAAATGGCCGTCCCTCACCGTCCGTGAAGGCTGTTTTATTCTGCATCCCATCTTCACTTCACATCAGGTTAGCACCTGATACATACCAGAGCACTCGATACCAAGGCCATCGTCCTCATCATCGTACTCTGTTTGCTCTACTCTTTGGTAAACATCAATATCCCCACAACATCGTCCCACCGCCGCATACATGCCTGAGATCCTTGTTGGAGAGTATCTCTTCCGCCGACTCAAGCAGATCGGCATCGACACCATCTTTGGCGTCCCCGGTGGTAAGTGTTGGACTATACAGATGACGGCGACTCACGCTGACCTCTCTCTAAGACTACGAACTTGCTTTGCTTGACCAAGTAGAGCCCCAGGGCCTTTCGTGGATTGGCACCCCCAACGAGCTTGTTGGCGCATATGCTGCCGATGGCTACGCCCGTATCAAGGGTGCGGGTGCCCTCATTACCACCTTCGGCCCCGGAGAGCTCAGCGCGCTCTGTGGTATCGGAGGTGCCTTCACAGAGAAGGTTCCCGTTATCCACATCGTCGGATACCCCGTCAACGCTATGCAAAAGAGCGGCAAGATTCTCCATCATACTCTCGGCGACGGAGACCATGAGTATGACAGTCCCTAGTCTGTATCCGTAGAAGAACACCACTGACACGGCGAGTCTAGTCACTATCTGAGGATCTCCAACGAGCTCTCATGCGCCACGACCGTCCTCAGGGACCCGGCCACTGCCGCCTCCGAGATTGACCGCGTCCTCAATGCTATGCTGCACCACTCCCAGCCTGGATACATTGGCATCTCCGAGGATATTGCCTACTCCAAGGTCTCGGATGAATATCTCAACACCCCACTCATCAAGGTCCTTGGGCCCAGCGCCCCCGAATCCGAGGCCAGGGCTGTCGCCGAGATCATCAAGACCCTCGAGTCCGCCAAGTCCCCGATTCTCATGGTTGACGGCGGTGCCGCGAGACCCAGCTGGGCTGAGCACGTCAACCCCTTGATCGAAGCTCTCAAGATCCCCTACTTCGTCACTAGCATGGGCAAGGGAGTCGCCAACGAAGAGAGCCCGTACTTCAAGGGGAGCTACGCCGGAGTTGGCTCGTGGCCCGCCAACGCCAACGCTGCCGTTAGCTCCGCCGACGTCATTCTTTGGTTGGGGAATTACCCTTCTGACTTCAACACGTAGGTTGCCGCTCTCAAGACCGCCCTATGACCCCGAACACGATGCTAACTATCAGAACAGTGGTATGTTCACAGTTGATGTTGAGAGCAAGACCGTCATCGACCTTCAGCGGTTCTCCGCCAAGATTGGCCACACCGAGTATGACGCTAGGATCAACTATGTCCTACCCAAGCTCATCGAGGCATTCGACTCGCACGCCCAACTTCCGCAGCTCGAGGTCAAGCATGCCATGCCCATTGCTTCCCTCGCAGTCCCGCCAACCATTGAGCACGACTGGCTCTGGAACGTAAGTACCACATAACAGCCTTCCCCAACCAAAAACAAGACCCCCACTGACACCGACCCGCAGCGCTTCTCCTCCTTCTTGAAGCCCGGCGACCTCGTCATCGTCGAGACAGGCACCTGCCAAGCCGGCATTGGGGGCACCGTCTTCCCCAATGGCGTCGAGGGCTGGACCCAAACCATCTACGGCAGCATCGGCTACGCCACCGGCGCCGCCGCCGGAGCCGCCGTCGCAGCCAAGGAAACCGGCAAGCACAAGCGCCTCATCCTCATCACAGGAGAGGGCAGCATGCAACTCACCATCCAAGGCCTCTCCCTCCTCAACCGCTTCGGCATCCCGCCTGTCATCTTCGTCCTCAACAACAAGGGCTACACCATCGAGCGCTTCTTCCGCGGCTGGACCGCTGGGTACAACGACGTCGACAACTGGGACTATGGCACCTTGTCGAAGGCGTTCGCTCCTGAGGTCACCGGGGTCAAGAGCTTCAAGGTCGAGACGGGCACGGAGCTGGACCAGCTCATGGCCAATGAGGAGTTCAACAACGCGACGTACCCGCAGATCGTGGATATGATCATGGGTGTGGATGATGCGCCCTCGTGGATGAAGATCATCTTTGAGGAGAAGGCGAAGAGGCTGCAGGCGGGGCAACCCAACTAAATGTTTCTGGTCTTGGTTTTTTCTGTGAGGGGAGAAAAATAGAGGTAGTTCTGATGAGCGAGCAGGTTTTGTTTATTAGCGGCTGGGAATTTGCTGTTTTATTTTAGAGGGTATTTAGGTGGTGACTTAAATTGAAGAGACAGTTGTGGTGGAAGATGATGATGGTGATGATGGGAAAACAAATGGCTTGTGTTCAACCCTAAACTTCTCAATTTTCACCTTAGTACTTGATGTTGAGGCAGATCGCAATGCACATAAAGATAGGTACCTCCGTAAGAGATATGCTAAACTGCTTGGCCTACTTATTATACCTTTCTTTGAACCCTCCTAGATTACTTTAGTCCTCATGTGCACATAAGGCCAAGACTTAAGCTTCTCTCTTCTCATATCAACGCACAACATACAAGTTCCCCTAATAGACTAGCATAACATGGAATAAGAAACACCAAGTGCTCCAATTTACTTTAGCGAGGATATACTACCATTGGCTCCAATAGAAATTTCATCCCTTGCAATATGGGACACCAAAGATACAGCCGATGCTGATCAGCTTGATTCACCGGACAAGATACTCCCTGAAAAGGATCTCAGGTATGGTCTTAGCGGCGGCACGATATACTGTCGATATCAGTCTTTACCTTAGAGATGATTGTGATGACGCCTTAGATAGTAGTATAGATGATCTCAGCGCAAATCATACCCCGATACCAACACTCTCTATTATGCCAACCACTGCTTATCCCATACCATTTACAGCAGGAGATCTGCAACCATTTTCTCATGTAACTTGACTTAATAATACAAATATGTTCTACTTACAAGAACTGAAAACGAAAACCTCACATCTACGACCTTGCTGGCCAACGCTGGCCTAGGGCCCTGACTTTTCACATCAGCCTCGGATCAACAGCCAGCATGAACGGCAACTCCCTCCCCATGTCCCAGCTAATATCAGCACCATCACCAACAGCCCTCCTCCATATGCCTTCTACGATAGCCTCGCCCTCAAATAACACGGCTCCCTGAGGGGGCCAGACAATCTTCGCCAACATCTGCCTCGCAGCAACCCAATCAGTGATCTGCGCGGCACGGCTCCACGATCTCAGTCGCACATCAAACCACGTGCTCATCGCCGCAGCCGTACAACCCTCACTCTCGCTCAGCATTACTTCTCTGCCTTCCTGTCGCGAGCTCTGAGTCTCAACATCCATCTCCTCACCAGTACCACCAACAAAAATTTCTCCACCGGCACCCATCTCCACGGAAGCAGATCTCATGCGACGCTGTGGCTCCCCCTCGACGACCCATCCGCAGAAATTACCGTCAACCGCACCGTGATCCTTCGCCTTGCCCTTACTTTTGGATTTGCTCTTTCTAAATCTCCCCCCTGGAGCGCCAACTCCTGCAACTTCGATCGTATATGCACCGATGATAACCTTCCATAACCACAGTTCGCTGCTGTACGAGCCGAGACGCATCGCCTCCTCAGTGTGCTGGAGATCGGCGCGCAGGGTATCGAGTAGGAGGCGCAGGAGGTGCGGGTCGAGTGTGATGTCCTCGCGTTTGCGTTTGCGGGATGGTGTATCGAAGGGATACTCGCGGAGTACCGGGGCAAGGAGGACGTGCAGGAATAGATAGGCCGCCGTGGCCCAGGCGCGGCTAGAGGAGGGGAAGAGCTCGGCTGGGAGAGTGGCGTAGGGGTCTGTCCTTTGGGTGTTGGCGGATGGGGGTGGTACAGGGGCGGGAGGCTCATCTTCTGTTACTGATTGTGAGCGAAATGCGAGGTTATAGGTTGATATTGTGGTCATGGCAGGGGAAACGGAGCGGGATAGGGAGCTTTGCGGGCTTGAGCTCGGGTGGAAGCTGGTGGTTGGGCGGATATCGCGGTATATAGGGTGTGGTTTGAAGAGGAGGCTCGAGATGTACGCATCAGTATCGGTGATGAGGGCCGCCGTGACATCCGGTTGGAGGCGGTAATTTTCAGGTCGTTCGGCAGCATTAGGAGGGCTAGGAGATCGGGAAGCGTAGTCGGGTTGCATGCTGCTGCTTCGGCTGCTGGAAGCTGAGGTGAGGGGAGGATCAATGACGGGCAGAGAGGAGAGCCGGCGTAGAGCGTTGATGAGCACCAAGCCTTCTATATCGGCCTTGCAGGCTTCCACGCTGGGCGACGCGCCGAAGTAAAACGGAGATAGCCTCGTGGCAATCATCGGCGCTGTTGAGAAAAGGAGGCTTGGGGGCCGTGTGTAGTGTGGTATTTGGTCGTGTATCCCGAGCTCGATTTCCCCTCTTGTGTACTGCTGCGCGTTTTCCCCGTTGAGACTCTTGGCTGCGGCGATATAGCTACCGATTCTTGGCGGGAATGTTAGTGTCCAGATTTCGGCTTCGTGTTTGGGTTGGACATACGCAAGAATGATCCTTTGAAGCAACCCGTAAAATCGATGCTGCCATTCCTCTGGCCGTTTCATATCCAGGAGAGTAAACAAGCCGTTCAGGTGAGCTTCGGCAGCAACATGGTCACCCATTCCGCTCTGTTCGCCAATGCATTGTCAGCGATCCGAACAGCGATTTGGTCCGTACTAACAGGACGTGGCGTACCTCAACCATCGCCAATGCGGCAATCAGACTCAAACAGCCGTCACTTGTGCTTTGCACCGGATCTGCAATTTGCTCGTTTACCAACCGCATTGCCTCCAACTTGTGGTACAAATAGGTCTCTTCCATGTCAGTACTTTGGAGCGAGCCCGGCCCCGACAACCCTGTGACAAATATCAGCTTATATTTTCCATTTTGGGGGATTTCTTTGCGTCTCGGGAGCAGAAACTCTCTCTTGACTCCTGACATAAGATGAAATGGACAGAAAGGGGAGAAAACCAACAAGAGTAGTTCAAGGCTGTCATCAAAAGACAAGCCCTGAAGGTGCCTGGATTTGACAAGGATATTCCGACGCTGTTTCTTCCCGTCAGCTTCTTCGCGGCACCAAGAGCTTGCCCTGTATTCCAGGTTATCGAACACAGACATACCATTCTGAGTCGGGATTCTTGGGTACCGCAGTTCGGCTGAAGATTCTGTAGTGTGAGTCTGGAGGCACAAACAAGGTGATCAGTCAGATGGACAAAGGCTCAGCAGGATCACGCCCCCGTAGAGAATGATTACGTACAGTGATGAAACAGTTCCAAAGACCGATGTGGCATTTTAATCGGCAGACAGTCGAACGGGTCTGCCGGCGACGAAGGTACGGGAACGAGCCGCTGGCCCAGAAGCTCGGCTCCTAGGGTAGCCCCCCTCCCGAAACCGGCGCCGGCAGCCGACCCGGAAGCGGACCCTGGGGTAGTAAGCCCACCAGGCTCGGGATAGCCGCAGTCACCGCCACGAGTCAGACAGTTCGTGCTAAACCCAGCAAAATTTCCGATTAGCCATGTGTTCCCCCGTGAACTAGCAAAGTTAAGAGACCACGGGCGAGCCAAGCCGTTGGGGCACGCTGCTGGCAGCCTTGGCCGCCACTTGCCGGCCGTATATTATACGGGCTGTACTCCGTCGGCAAACACGTGTGAGTTGGGATGGAGATCTGCGGCAGCGCTGGCGCTGGGAAGGAGCTAATACTGGTAAACTACCAGCGTGTTGCTGAAAACCCATCCTTGAGGTACAGAAGAGGGATCGAGATGTTGGCTGACATAGTGCTGACGGGGTGTCGTGCATCACGCGGGGAGGCACTTACCATATCGGCTTCACCTCGTCACACCTGATATGCCGTTGCTTGCAAGTCAGGCATCCATTGCGGCTCCTCTTATGCGCGCGCCGTTTGCGGCCCGGTTGGAGCCGTGGCAGCTCGGAGGCCATCGTGGGCTAGAGCTGGTTGTATGTGGATTACGGGTCGGTCTGTAGTAACGAGAGAGGAGAAATTCTCGGGGGAGTATCGATCGTAACGAATCGCATAAACATGCTTCAGGGGCACGGTATCGCCTGTATGTATGTACATATACCGCCCCCATCGAGATGTCCAGGACAGAAATATGCTTTGAATCCCAAGCCGAGGCTGACTAGTGGGCCAAATGCCCTTATATGGGTAGCTGACGATGCCACGAGTGCGGTCCCGCTCGAGACCAGTGCCCATTTCAATCGACATGGCTGCACATCGAACCCCCGTCTCTGCCGGGCTCCCTCAACAGCGCACGGCAAGCGCGACAACGCCTCTCAGCACGGCTCATAGCACTGACATAAAGAAATAGAAGCCGAATAGAAAACACGAGACTCCACCAGACGCTGCCTGGGGCTGACTCAGGCTGCTAGATTTCCAGTCATCTCGCCCAGCAGAGGCCCGGGAGGCAATGACGGAATGCCCTGGCCGAAACTCCGCAGAGTTCCGTGGTGCGGGATGCGTGGTACGTGGTGTGACGTCGGGAAACCCTGAGTGTTGACGAAGAGGCCAAGGGGACTGGCTTGTCGGCTGGCTGACAAAGACGGTTGATGCTTGCTCGATGCCCGCACTCTGGGGTTCATTGCTCGCAGTTGCTCGGGGGGTTGGGGTGCAGTGGGGGGGCCTGGGATTGGCTGGTGGGCGAGACCTGGTGGTTTCTGTCCATTCGCAGCCCCTGGAGCAACCCCGGCATTCGGAGAGCGAGCGCCTGGAGAACCTGGCGTGCGGGGCACCAGGGACGAAGATAGATGCACAGCGGCTGTAACCTCACCGCTCACAGAGTGTGAATGGCCCTGTGTTGGAAATTGGGGTGTCCAAGGTGTACGGATAGCCTGAAGTGGGAAATGGTAGTGATTGGGGAGGGTTGGGCAGCCGAAATATCTCGTCCTCTACGCCGCTCTCCCCCCACGGTGTCGTCAAGCAGTAACCATCCTTCATTGCGCATCGTCGGGGGGAAGAGATGAGCAACAAGCTTCCACTGCCCTGGACGAATACCTCTATCATCGCTGCAGCTCGTAAAACTTCCGTTTTCGATAGATCGATGCCTGGGGCTGGACTTGTCCATGGTCTACAAGTAGTGCCTGACGAACAATGCCTGCCAGAGTCAGTGCCATCGCTGCTCGGGAGAGCCTGCCAAAATTGGACTCAGTGCCTGTAAGCGCCTGGAAGGGCTGGCGGCCTCGGAATCTCCCATGACCCCCGGTTGTCGCTGCCGCAGATTCGCCAAGATTGGCCTTCTTTGCAGTCTCCTGTCGGGCTGTGGGCCCCTCGGGTCGTTCACCCCGGCCTCGGGTGATCCAAGACCTCGATCAAGCGGCGAACCCCCTGGCGCACACGTTCTTACCCGAGCCTCACGCCTCCTCGGCCGCATCACGGCAGCCACCAGAAAGCGTCTTCTGACCGCAACTCGGGGCGGGAACTCAGGGCGGGTTGGCCAAGCCTGCGGGACGCCCACAACTCGAGGAACCCGGCTCGATATACAAAAGCACCTGCTCTTTCGGGCCAAGACTTGTTCCTGCACTCCCTGTCTTGTCATACCCATAGGCTCGTAGGCACCGAATCGTTGAAGCTCTTATTACGTAGAGTTATCATTTCGTCTGCACTGCTGTCACAGCTATTTTCATTCAGCTGTCGCTGTCATCAAACCCTCAAGCCTGGAGAACCAAGTTCCACTCTCACCGACACTCTACCGTGCGTTTGTTTCTGCGATGATGGGGTTGGCCGCAATGGCCCGAATCTGCCCTGTCGACCCACAATCTCTCATTTCCCTTGCATCGCTGTCTGTGCAAGTCCCAGAAAGGGAATAGAGTACATTTATTACTAGGTTTCCTGAATAACGACGGTCAAGCCACAACACGTCCTGCCAGCGTCAGCCTGTCGCTCTCGAGAATCAACGGCCCGCCTGCCGGCCCGCTCGCATCCAAACTCAACGTCACCTTGGCGCGGTCTGTAATGACATGTACAGTCTCTCCGAGGTTCCTGTGATCCATCTCGCAATGATGGAGGCCTTGCCCGCTGTTAGTGGTTCCTCCGACTACTCCGTTTTCCGGCCCGGCGTCGCACTTCACTTCCCTGATCTCAACGCTCGGGAAAGGCAACCACCCCTCCCTCAGCGGTATTAGGAGTAGCGGGATGTCTGCTTCGGTACCCGGCGTAGATGTCAGGCTCTCATCGCCGTCCGGATCCGGCATAGCTGGTATCACAAAGTGCCCCTTTCTCCGCCCTCCGAGAAGCCACGTGTCTGCCGGTGCGGTGATTTCGTACCCAAACTCGAGGTCTTGCGAGCGTCCCCCGACATCTGTTGCTTGCTTGGCGCCTAGCGTAGGACGAGCTGGGTCGGCCACCGCCGTGTCCCAAATCCGCGTCCACTTGAGGTGAAGCGTAGCGGGTAAGATCTGGTTTGTGCAAACCGTTGGGTAAACGACCGCTCTAGTTGCTCCGGTGTCGATCGAGGGTAGTGGCTGCTGGAACTGGATGTCGGCCGTGTGAACGATTGTAATGGCTGGAATGTCTACCGGAATTACAATTGTGCTGGGCTGCACGGTTAACAAGTCCGGGTTGGGGAGCGACAGCTTTGGATGCCTCTTAAGCCAGTTGCGCATGAAACCTGCTATTGCGACTGCGGGTTTGTCGCCATGTTCTGACGCCGTCATGTCCCCAAGGCCAGGGAATTGCTTTTCCCACCTCACGTCGCTGAGAAATTCCGTTTTCAGATCTCCAAGGAGAGCCGCCTTCTCGAGATCGTAGCCGGACAAACCGCCATGGACTAAAGATAAAACCCTCGAGACTACCAGGGCAGAGTATTCCCGGAGCCCGGCTTGTTCGAGTTCCTCCTTGATGGTATTTTCGAAAAGAGCTTCGATCTCCGCCTTCAGCACACTGTAATAGAGTCTCAGATGCATCGTCTGCTTCTTCTTAGGGCTGACCTTGGCGCCTTTCTTTCTCTGGATTCTGTAGAGCAGACTCGCGGGCTGTTTCGGGAACACAAGGATCGGATGGCTTGGAGGGGCGCCAAAATGTGACTCAAACATATCAGACTCGAGGAGCTCGCTCTTGAAGAGCCGCAACGGGCTATCGCTCGCCGTCGACACGGTAAACCTAGAAAACAGCTTGTCGTGCTTGAAAACGTCCTGGACGTTAACACCAAGGGCCAAGGTAATGGGAACGGAAGAGGTCCTCGAAAATGTAAAGTCGCCCTTCTCGGTCGAATAAGATACCTCGGCCTTCACCGCGACATTGATCAGGTCGTTTTCGACAGTAAAGGGAAACCTGATGGTGATGGAAGCGTTCTCCGGAATCGCGCCGAATGTGAAACCGCCACCCTCGGAGCGCTTTGAAGGCTGTATCGGTCCAATAACAGTTGCCTCACTCATCAGCAGTCTCACTCCGCCAGTAGCAGACTTGATTTTGACTTCGCAGGATCTAATGTTGTTCCAACCGGACAAGAGTTCCAGGTCCAAGGAGTTGTTCGTATCGAGGCGAACCTCCTTGGCGGCAAGAAGCCGGGCATCAAGGGATCCAGCCCGTTGGTACAAGTAGATTTTGTGGTTCTTCAGTGTCCCCGACGCTGTGTCGGTGAGTTGCCCGACGTCGCGCTCGTAATGCAGCAGGACATTGCTGCTGGCTAGACGAATCTGGTCTACCTCATAACCACCCGCCGCCATGACCGAGCTCTGGAGTCGTATTTTGTTCCTCCCTGGCTTAATTGTCACCGAGCCCTTGCTCTGGAGCCAGATCTCCTTATTTGCCCCGGCAGTACCGCTGACTCTTAGGCTGATTTTCTTCGCCTCAAAGGTATCGGCGATGAGACTATGAAACTTCAAGAATATCGAGAAGCTGTCTTGACCTTCGCCATAAATCGGAGGCCCATTGAGCTCCACGTCGCAGAAGAGGCTTGTCAGTGGTATCCTAACTTCTTTCTCCAAGGATTGCGAAATGGTCAACAAATCACTGAAAAGTCCCGACATTGACGAGGGCTCAGGGAACCGCGTTTTCGACTTTTCCCCAATACGTATCTGGGATTTCTGCCGAATCCTCTCCCTTTCGGCAGATGCGGCCTTGGTTAGAAGCTGTCGAAGTGCTTTGTTGACATAGTCGTCCAATTTCCGGAGTTCTTTGAGGCACTTGGCATACATCAAGAGCATAGACAACTCCAGAAGGCTCCATCCCGATTCTCCAAAAGAAGGAATCGTTCTGTAGAAGAAGAATGATGCCTCGGAATACTGGCCGACATGAAATTTGAGGACAGCCAAATCGGCCATGCTAGTTTGGATTGAGTATTCATATGAGGCGACTGTGTAGTGACGGAGAGCCTTGTCCGTCAGAATTTCGTACAGCCGGTAAAAGTCATCTTTGTCGTTCAGTGCCGTACGCAAGAGCTCATTGTTCAAACCGGCCATTAATGCTCTGACTCCAGCGTCGACAGCTGGGCGGCGTTTTGATGCCGGATCCTCGTCATTTAAGCTGATTTCGTCCATATCAGCGACCCCGGGCTCCCCAACCATGGGGACGGCGGCCCAACCGCCGCTCCAACCACGCTTTTTTCCACATTCTTCAAGAATATTTCGAGATAGGGAATACAGCTCCGCTCTTCGCGCAGCAAGTTCTTCAAGGCCGGTTTTGATGAAGGGTGCAGAATCCTCCGGCCCTCGAACAGGGAGGAACCCAATTGGGCTAGGCGGAGGTAGTTGACCAGCTCGTGTGTTAAGAGATGAGTTTCTTGCAGGGTGCATCATAGTCTTCGGCTCAGGGATCGCGGCTTTCTGCTCGTGCCCATCGGGCACTGATAGGGTGGAAGGCGGAATCGGCAGTGCTTTTGTTGAGGTCTGCGCAAGAATTTGCTGGGCCACAGAGAAGGCAAACGACGCAACCACGTTGTCGACAACCTCGAGGACGAGAGGATCACTCGGAGAATATCCGCTAGTCGCTGTTTCGCCACCTTTTTCGGCCGGGACAATCGACGAGAGTATATCCTTCCTCGCGACCATAGAGATTGCCGGGACGAATTCCAAAGTCCGTCTGCAAATCTCCGCTAGCTGTGAGAGAATCTCTGCCTCGTCCGTCTGGCTGGGCAACGGAGTTGCCGGCGCAACGCCGCGAGGCACCAGTTCTTGTTGCTCCTTGAGCTTAGCCAGAAGCTCCTCTCTTGAAGATGACGCATTGCCGAGCCGGAGGAGAAGTGATATTTGGCGCGCAAAAATATAGCATCGAAAATCGAACAGTGAAACGTTATTTGCCAGAATGAGCTCACGATACGCCTTTTTGGATGAGCTTATTGGGATATTGTGAAAGTTATCGACAAGTGCTTTGCCGCCCGGCTGTAGGTCAACAGCCTCCTCGTCAAAATCCATATTGCCATGAGCGGCCTGACTTATGGCTTTTTCCGCGATGTTTTTGAGTTCTTCCGTATACGCAAGAAGAGCGCCGCCATGGGCCTCAGCATTCCCCGTGATTGCTTGCTCTTGGATGATGGCATCAAGCCCAACGCTCAGTTCGTCGTAGCCAACAAGGGCGTCTTCGACAAGCCCCACGTTCTCAAACCCTCTGGCTAGCCCCTCTTTCAGGATAAAGAAAGTGCAGAAGTTCCACCCCGGAAGTGCTCTCTGTCCGTCTCTCTCCTTGATATCATCCTCGTATTGGCTAACGCGAGTGTCGAAACAGGACAGGATGAGCTCTTTAAACTTCCCAATCAAGTCCGCCCAGGCGTTAATGCTGTCCTGCTCGGTTTCGTGATACCCTGTGGGCACAGCCGGGACTACCCTCGGAAGGATATCGTAGGGCACATCGTTGATTCCAATCCGAATTTGCCTCACTCGGTCAACAGCAGACTTGCTGGACCCGTTGAAGTCACCCCGCAGCTTTTCCAAGAGCGTGCTAGAACCTCCTCTCCACCGCGATGTCGCAGACTTTGTCGTACTATCCGAGCTCGATTCCGGGGCTTTGATGCCACCCAAACGAGGCTGGGTGGCTGCGGTCGTGTTGGGGATTACGACATGGATGATCAACCACTCAAACGCATCGTGATTCTCTGCATTGCTAGCGGGTTTGCTCGGCGTTTGTGTCTTGATCCAGTCTCGTATCTCCGCTCTTGTAGTTGACTTATAGGTCTCATTGTCGTCACACCGCACCAGGAGCACTTTGAGGTAGGGCGTCCGACGCAGACCCGGAATCTGATGACGACGCTCTTTGCCCGCGGCCCCTGTGCCTCGAACCGCCCCCGCTATTGACTCGGTCTGGTCGGTGGAGCCCGGGCGACCACCAACCGAAGCTGTTTGGAAGCCATCGTCGCGATCAGCGGGTTTGGGGTTCGGAGAGGTTATCGGATGAGGCGCGGAGGCCTGTTCACGGCCTGCGGAAACAAGCTCGACGTGGAGTGTCTGGATTGAGCGCACTGGTCCGTTGTGGGATTGCCAATGGAGATCGTGGAGGGGAAGCCTGGGGATTAGGCCGGGGGCGAGCAGTTTGTAGACATCGTGCGGGTCATGGTACTCGACTGCGCATTGCTAGGATCAGACACCGTCACAGGCGGAAAGGGAAGAGGACCAACCTGTAACCTTCGACGACGACGATGGCTGTTCCATCCTGGGTAGCTCTGATGGTTCTATTGCATGACCTCTTCTTGTATCTCTATACGCATTGCTTTCGGGCTGCTCTGTGGTTGTTGAAAGAGCTCCGGATAGCTCCAATGAGGATAGTTTGTCAATTAGTTCGTGCGACTGTCACCGCCGTCACGGACCTGATGACCCCTGTCAAGTGTCCCTCACCTTGAAGCGCTTTGGGACTAGCGCAACGCTAATGGCGTGCTCACCTGCCACAGGTTGCCCCACCATGCTTCAGAGGTGGGGGACAATTTTTCAGACAAAGGACTTCCAGATTGTTAAAGAGTGAGAGACATTTCACAGCTGTATCACGAAGGCCTGAATAAAGTCACACTCTCTCCCTTGGAGTTTCACGTTGCTCGTTGTGCTAGTTCCTCCAATTTCGACAGCACTTTTCCAGCTTCGAACGCAATGGCAACCCTCGAGGCAATCAAGTATTCGCGGGGCAAGTTGCTGGTGCTCGACCAGCTCAGACTCCCGCACGAGCACCACTACGATGAGGTGACCACCAGCGAGGAGGCCTTCGACTGTATTAGGTCCATGAGAGTACGAGGTAGGCCGCGGTGGAATTAGAATATACTGTTCAAGCTAGGGCTGATGAGACGGACCCGCCAGGCGCTCCCGCCATTGCCATTGTCGCGGCGCTCGCTCACGCCGTTGAGTTGCACAACGGTAGCTGCAGTAAGTCAACCAACCCCTAAGCATTTTTGGTGCAGTCTGCGGATGCACGACTGACGCCAAGAAGCCGCCACGAGCCTAGAAGAGACACTTGCACATATCGATTCCAGGCTGGATTACCTTAGGGAGAGCCGGCCAACCGCAGTAGATCTCTTCAATGCTATTGCCCTGTTGAAGGCTGCCGTGCGAGCTGCCGTCACTGAAGGCTTGGCTCACCCTGAGGTTAAGGACGCGATCTTGGCGGCCTATATTGAAGCAGCAGAAAATATCCTGGCCAAGGATCTTCAAAACAACACATCAATCGGTGCCTTTGGTGCGGCTTGGCTCCAGGAGCAGTATGGTGCAGGCCCCGACCGAAAGATCTCGGTCCTGACGCATTGCAACACCGGGTCCCTTGCCACCTCAGGTCATGGTACTGCCCTCGGCATCATCCGTACCCTGCATACCGAAGGACTTCTCAAGCATGCCTACTGCACCGAAACGCGTCCGTACAATCAGGGCAGCCGGCTGACATCGTTCGAGCTCGTCTATGAGGGCATCCCGGCCACGTTGATCACGGACAGCATGGCAGGTGCCTTATTTGCGCTTAAACGCGAATCCATGAACATCGGTGCCGTGATCGTGGGCGCTGACCGCGTGGTACGAAACGGTGATACTGCAAACAAGATCGGCACGTACGCCCTCGCAGTCCTTGCAAAGTACCACGGTGTCAAGTTCGTTGTCGCGGCGCCGACAACCAGTATCGACCTTGAGACTGAGACCGGCGCTGGCATCAAGATTGAGGAGCGGAAGAAGGAGGAGTTAACCCAGATCAGCGGTGCGGTTGTCAACCCCGACGGGAGCGTTGACACCAGTACAACAGCCAGGGTTGCCATCGCTGACCAGCGGATTGATGTCTGGAACCCAGCCTTTGATGTCACGCCACATGATTTGATCGATGCGATTGTGACAGAGAAGGGGGCTGTGGTGAAGGGTCCGAACGGCCGATTCGACTTTAGTAAGGTGATGCCAGAGAGATGGGCTGCGATTGTTAGGGGCAATGATGTTGCTAAGCCTTGTACTCAAGCGCCCCGGCAAGAAGAAAGGGTGCCCTAAGCCAGTGTGAGAATACTTTCTTACAGTTGAGTCTCCAATGGCAGATTCTAGAATTGAGCCCACTCACGACTCGTGTCAGCCCTAAATTGAAGAGACCAGGTCTTGATGCTCTGGCACAGACTGTGCAAAGTTTTCAAGGCACCTGCAACACCTCTCCCATAGATCAGGGACCGGGAGATACTCTCTTCAGACATGAGCTTCTGCCCACCGCTAATAAAGGGCAGCTTTGGAAGAAGCGTTTGGGGCAGCGAACTTTGGCTGGCGGTGTAGTGGAGTGAGGGCGCTTCAAATAGGTAACGTTAACGTGACGGTGTTACCCCTGACGCGGGCGGGGCGGGTTGGGGAAAGCTTGTCATGACCTCATCCCTGTTCTCCAAATCACGACAGTGCGGGGGCTCCCGTCCTCGGGGCCACTTCTTGGGGCGCAGATCCTCACATCTCGAGGACTCCTGTTCAACATGGCATAGACACGAGCAGAGAAGAATTTGAACAAAATGAGGGCAACCACTAGTCTCCTGCTAATTTGCAGCACTCTATCTTCACCGAGTCTTGCACATTTCATCGAACGACAGGTTCTTCAGCACCCAATCGCTAATTCGTGGCTCCCAGGGTTGAGAACAGCCCACGAAGCCCCAGCAGCCTCGCCGCCCTCGTACCGCGCCTCTCTTCTTAGCCTCCACAAAGACTTGGTGGACATCCCCTCCACCCTCGGGGATGGCAGTGAGGATAAGGTTGCCGAATTCCTCGTTGAATATCTCACCAATATCGGGTACGCTGCTGAGCTGCAATTGGTCCCCTATAGGAGCGACACATCACCCGGAACGAAGCGTTACAATGTCCTCGCATGGCCAAAAGCAGGCTCGATCTCCCATCCGGCACACACCCGCAAGCCTCGAGTGCTAGTCACATCCCATCTCGATGTCGTGCCCCCTTACATCCCTTATAGCATCAACGCCCAGGACTTCAGCGAAATCGGCTCGGATACAATAATCAGCGGTCGTGGATCCGTCGACGCCAAAGCTAGCGTGGCAGCTCAGATCACAGCTGTCGAAAACCTCATTGCGGCCGGCGAGGTGCGCGCCGAAGATTTGATGCTCCTCTATGTGATCGGGGAAGAGACGACTGGTGACGGCATGAAGCATTTCTCTGCCACGCTTCAGAAACATGACCCGGCCCCGGGATTCGAGGCCGCTATCTTCGGCGAGCCCACCGAGAACAAGCTTGCATGCGGACACAAAGGGATCACGATCGGTTGGATTAGCGTAAAGGGCAAGGCGGGCCACTCGGGTTATCCAGCGCAGGGCAGGAGTGCCACAGAGCTGCTGGCGCGGGCGTTGGTCAAGATTCAAGACGCGGATCTGGGAAGCAGCGAAAGGTACGGGAACTCGACTTTTAACATTGGCCGACTTACTGGTGGCGTCGCCGCGAACGTCATCGCCAAGGATGCTGCCGCGGAGGTTTCGGTTCGCATTGCCGGAGGGAACTTCACAACAGGATACGATATAGTGAAGGGACGTATTGAGAAGATTTTGAAAGAGACAGACGAGGAAGCTTTTAGCTTGGATCTCCCGTATGGCTACGGACCCGTAAAGTGCGACTGCGATATTGACGGTAAGATGTCTTGATCCTTGACCGATGCCTTGACATATGAGCTAATACCAGACGCAGGTTTTGATACCCTCGTTGCGAACTACGGAACGGATGTTGCCAATCTTGAGGGGAACCATCGGAGTTATCTGTATGGTCCCGGGACCATCCTTGTTGCGCATGGGGACGATGAGGCGATCAAGGTTCGTGATTTAGAGGCCTCGGTGGAAGGTTTGAAGAAGATCATCAAGCACGCCCTATCCAAGTGATAGTTGCTTGAAATGCGCCTTAAATGGTTTCTCAATTTTTCGTTGAGCGAAATACTGCTGTAATATACCCACATAGATCGAAGTCCCATCCTGCCATCGAACAGCATTTTTCTGAAGCCACTAGACTCTGCTCTGATAATTTGAGTTTCCAAGAGGGCCAATGTTGGAAGAAGTTGGCTGGATAGTCTGTCAATGCTACATTAAGAATTCTCTTTGGGACATGCGGTGGCCTGAGAGTGTGTGGAAGCTTGAGCAAGAGACCAGGAGCAGATATCGTTTGGGTTTGAGCTACTAGGAACATCATCCACCAGCTGCTGTGAGCCAGTCTGGCTTTCCGCCCCTCAATTTCAACCCCATCTCAACAGCCTCTGTCGAAAGTTTTCTAGCCTCGCCATCATCCCTCTGCGCCTCCAGGAGCCCCCGTCTTGCCCTTTCGATCTTCCTCACGGTCTCAATCGGTACAGCGAGCGAGCTATCGACCTTGTTCAGTCCTTCCTCGCCCAAAACTGCCAAGATGGCCAGTCCAAAACACGCGTGGTACACGTCAGGCGGACTACCAGGGTTCTTCCCGAAGCCTCCTATCCGATGCTGCATTTTCTCCAACAGAAACCGTCTGGACGGCTCGCGGCTGATGAGTTCCTCTCTGCTGAGAGTGGCGAGGGAAGCGCCGACCCACCAGCTATAGCAGGTGTCGGCAGCCTTGTTGCAGCGACCATTGACACCGACATAGCGTTGGTTCTCCTCAAGGGAGAGGTCAGCAAGGCATTTGGGGAGGGTGAAGTTGACGGCGTCCTCTTCGTCTGATTCGGCGTCGTCATCCCCAGATGGCGTGAGGTAGATGAACTGGCGCGAAGCTAGCCAACGTATAAGACCCGACATGTCACGGATCCCGGAGCGTAGGATCTCGCTGTCGTGTGAGGCATCGCTGCCCTCGATAGGCCGGTCCAGTAGGGAGAGTGCGCTGACCGCGCAGTAGGCGTAACCCGCTGATGGAATCTCTCGTCAGGTGGATTGATCTCAAGACGCATACATCAACGTTGCACTTAACTTACCATGCGGTTCTTCTGACGAGCTTCCGGCGAAGCCACCATCGTAGGTCTGAGAAGAGACCGTTAGGTACGAACAATAGGCGACGTTGAGGTTCTGGATAGGCACTCACCTGACTACGCAGTATATAACTGACAAACCTATCGACACCGATGTCCTCAGCCCACCTTGAATCCGTCTGCTCAACATCACCCCTCAGAATCCACCGGATGGCAGCCGCGATGTAGCAATATCTCATATCGTAGCCTCCGGCGATGAACCACCCCTGACCCGGCAAACACCGCAACGCCTCTCCAAAGCTCCCGTCCTCGCGCTGCAGCTTCCTTAGCCATAAAAGCGTTTTCTTCCGGTCAACGCCCTTGAACGCATTGTCGGCATTCTCGTCGCCGGCCAGAAGCGCGAGTAGCTGCAGTGCAAACAAAGTCGCAGCAATGTTCGCCAGCCCGGAGTGCTCGAGAGATCGTTTCCCTGTTTCAAAGTCCCACTCATCATACTCACGTAAGGGGAACACCAGTGAGATACTGCCGGAGAAACCTCCGCCAGGGTGCTGCTGTGAGAGGACCCATTCCCGCAGCTTAATGCGTTCCTCTGGAGCAATCAGAGGCTTGGGAGGTGGTGTGGGTGGTGGTGTTTGCTGCTCGGGAGTGTTCGGTGTGAGAATAGTGATGGCATTAATTATGAAGTAGGCCAGGGCCATGCGGTTGCCCTCGTTGGAGACATAGAGGTTGGGGAGGGGTGAGCGAAGGCACATCTTCCAGTAGCGGAGATGCCGCTCAATGTCGAGCGTGGGCTCCCCTGCTTCGCCCATTTTGAAGCTTGCAATCAGCCAGAAGAAATAAGAGGGTTATGCCCAGTGCCGGGTAAGAAATCGGAGCTCATCAAACGAGCTGGAGCTCTTTGGTCAACAAGCAATGGTAGGTTGTCCCAAGCACCACATGAGGGGGAGCTTCAGCCACAGAGTCTGCCTGCCCCCTTGAAGTGTGGCTGGTCAAGGCGGCCCAAAGCGCTGGCATCCAATCAACCCCTGTCGCTTATCGCAGCGACGTGGCCGATAAGCCAGTCCCTGCGCGCCGACCCATGTCCGCCTGTGACGAAACGCCAAAGGAACAAAAAAGGCTGCCGCGAGGTCTCACGAGGACAGCAGGGAGAGCCAGCCCAATCATATTTCCACTCCTCTCTCTCCCTCCCTTATCACGGACTATCGACCACTTTGCAACAACTCTGCCTCGTTACTCGAGTCGCCAAGAAAATACCCCGAATCGCAACTTCGTACCTGCATCCAGCCGTCACGCAATCGACCCCTCGCTTCTCGGAAGAAAACCAACGCCCAGGAAGAAGGGGCTGTCCCCGCGCCGCTCGTTACAACCTCGCGCTAGCAACAAACGAGGGCGCATGAGGATACATTAGCTGTTGACAGCGCGGTACAAAGAAACACCGTCTCTCAGTACAGCCCATCAAGCGCCAGGCCTTCACAATGGCGCTCATATCGGCCAAAACGATCATCACCTCGATCTCCCTCTTCCACATCACTCTGGCGTTCTTCTTCTTGACCAACCCCGGGACGATAGCCGACCAAGCAGTGGTCTATCTGCTCGGCGAGGCCATGGGTCTTGTACGTTTGTCCCCTCAGATACTGGCGCCCCTCTGCTAACCTCCCATTCTCCAGCCCTACGCCCGAGGCTTCGAGTTGCAGTCCCCAGCCCTCGCCTTCCTCGGCGTCGTCCTCGGTATTATTGGTGTATCCGACCTCGTTACCTTCAGCCTACCCGATGAGATGCCAGAACACCACTGGGGCTTGCAAGGTATGTCTCACCCCTTTCCCCATGTCCTATTCACCCAGCAGACACACAAACTGACCTACTGTCCCTCATTGCAGCCCCGCTCCGCCTCTTCTTCTCATTCCTCCTGACGCTGTACACATTCTTCCTTGGGCCCTCGTCCCCGATATACACGGGATCGCCCAAAGCTCGATTCTCCCACCCCTCAGCCCACGCCCACCCGCCCGCCGGCTACGTCCCCTCGGGCTGGGGCGGCGACGCTCTTAAGAACCGTGTCTTCTTTACCTTCATGCTCGTCGAAACCATGAGCTGGTTCTGGATTTGGGTTACGCTCCAGGAAGAACGGCGCGACGCCACAACGCGCAAGGCGCGGAGAAAGGCAAGCCACAGTCATTCGCTCTGAGTTACCACAAAGCAACGGCCAGGCGTTTCTTGGCTTCTTGTTCCGTCCTGGGGACAGTGTTTGATATTGGGAAGGCGGCAAGGGATTTTAGGAAATGGGTATCTGCGAGTTATTCACCGTATGTCAGCGCCGAATGCGTTTTTCTTCTCCTTGGATAATAATTTCTCGGTTCAGAATGGCATAGCGGGGGCATTTGGCATATGATGCACAAGGGTGCATGGGGTTCAACTAGCAGCATATCGGGATGCGTTAGGTCGGCGGAACGAACATTGCACGGGAGAGGCCAAGATACCCATTTTTACAAGCTTCACGAATGAAAGATCATTACGATAGCACATTTAGTTCAAGATCCTAGGTACTGCAAGATACTGCTCACACACAACGCATCTTCGAGCCCAAAGTAGCCCTCTTAGTCCCATCGGACCATCAGCCACCCCTTGACTCCTTCACGCCAGCTCTCCAACATCTTGCCGGCCCATTCCTCAGCCGCGTCTCCTCTCCCAACAATATCAACCACTGCGGTCTTATATCCTTCACCCCCTTCAGCCTCTTCGTCTTCACGCCCAAAAGTCCACTCCAACAACCTGTCCAACCAGCCTCCTTCGCCAAGCATCTCCTTGAGCTTCTGGACATGAGTCTTCGTCTCAGCCAGAATCTTGCTCGCCACCGCTTCCAAAGCCTTCATCTCAGCGACGACATCCTTATGCAGCGCTGACTTTCCGGTGCGGTCGCGCGCGAGCTCCCGCTCATGAAACGCAAGGACGAACGCAGCGCTGTGCTTGATGACCAGTGCGGTCTCGCGGAGGTATGCGACGGTATGCATGTCGGTCAGGGCGAAGAGGGTGGGTGACATGTGCGCTGGAGAGGACTGGAAGCATGCTGTGCGGAGGGCGGATAGGGCGGTGCGCACGGAGGATGTGACGAGGGAGAGGGTCTTGGGGGTTGGGTCGCCGCGGGCGGTGGAGAGGGCGGTGAGACAGCCGGCGGCGAGGAGGGAGACGACGCTATAGTAGGTCATTTCGGGGCTAGTTAGGGTTGAGGGGGTCTGGGGGAGGTGGATGAAGTTGGCGAGAGAGTGGTTCAACCGGCTGAGGCACTCGAGGGCGTAGTTACGGTCTCGGATGGCGGCGTCGTTAGGCCGGGCGGGCTTGTAGTCCTTTGGTGGCTTGTACGCGAGCAGGTCGACGAACTGCTCGGAGATAAAGGAGATTTGTGCCCGTTCGTTCTAGAGATAATGTCAGTACGGGCGGGTCATGAGGTTAGGGGGGAGTTCTTACTGAGAGCTCAGGCCCAAGACGGACAAAATCTTGGATCTGGGGCCCGTGAGGAGACTCGAGGTTGGGGAAGGACCCGTAGTCGGTCTTGTTGATGAGTAGGGTGTCGTCCGCAATGCTCGCTTAGCCTATCGTTAGCATTGCAAAAAGGCATGTTAGTCAGGCGGGGACTCACAAGCCAGGGGGTGATCTGCCATTTCGATGTCAATTTTTCCTCCAAATGACCTCGTCGCGCGAGCCTCCTCAACCAGGGTCATCACAAGAGTGCAGCTTGTGCGTAGCCGGTTGTCATATCGGCTTAGGTCGAGGATGCTTGTATAGCTCCCAGCAGAGAAAGCATCCCAGATTTTGAGCGGAGATTCCTCCCGCAGGCTGTTCCCGTAGTATGACCGCAGGGGGTCCATCAATGGATGACTCCCCTGGAACAGCGCAGGAGAGAGACTGGATATCCTGTCGAAGAACAGGGGGCTAAGTGCGTCCTGGATTGTCCTCTTGACATCCATGGGAATCCAGAGTTGTTGAGCGTAAGATGCGGCTCCAATCAGAAGACATAGCTGGACGAGAAGGAGTCGTAAGCCGTTGTCCGCCGGTGTTTTCCGTAGTTGTGTGTCCAATATGAAAATGGCTTGAAGAAACAGCTCGGGGTGTATGTCGCGTAGTGGAGGACCTGATGTGCTGGAATGCGATGCCTGCAGGCCGGCAAGCTTGAGCAGAGATGTTCCGATGACAAGTGCCAAATCCTGGCGGGGGTCTTTGTCGAGGCGAGGGACTAGATCTATGAGCTCCTGGTCGGCGCTTATTTTCTTGTATGTGCTCGCAGCCTCTGTGATCACCTGCTTGAGGCAGTTTTTACACGGTAGAGATGCCAAGTTCGAGCAGAAGCGACACCGGTATGGCTCTGGTTGGCTTTGGCCACTCACAACAGACGGTTGGCGTGAGAGTGTCTGTGGGCAAGTGGCCAGAAGATACCGGATCTTGCACACCAATGACCTCAAAATGACCTGTCTCGCCTTGTCAGGTATCTGGGGACAGAATTAGCCATCGGCGATCCGGCACACACTGGGGATAGGAACGGGCGCACACTGTCTAGCATTTTGGGCAAAATTGTGTCCACCAATGCCTTAGCCTCCTCAAATGTTAGGTCTGACACATAGCCCTTAACGTCATCAAATGCCGCGAGCTTGTCGAAGGACTCATCTAACAGCAGACCGATTTGGATAACACGGGGTGTCATCCCATTTCCTTCGGAGGCTGGGTCTTGGGCTATGCTTGGAAGACGGAAAGTACTCTCCAAGAGAGCTAGAGAGAGGTTCTTTTTGTACATCTGGGCCGTCTTGGTCTCAATAGCAAAGAATCCCTTGAGCACGCTTTGTACCTCTCCCAACGCACTGGGACGTTGTTGGTCAGCGTTTTTACCCCTGGCAACAACAGGGTCGGTGCGGTGACTTACGTTTCTGGGTTCGCAGCTCTGCTTGCGGCGGCGATGAATCGCTTCCAGACTTGGAGATCGCAAACGAAAAAGGGCGAGGTAACACCTTTCACACCGAGTGTCAAAGCCTGGCGGCAAAGGTCGAAGATCAGATCCCATTCGTCCCAGGATTCCAGCGCGTCAAGGCATTCCCAAAAGAGAAGCTTGTGCCCCTTCTCAAGCACGGCCATGGCCCCAAGCCCCGGACACTTCACTCGCTTCATGAAGTCGTCCTTATTTCCATGGGCGAGCAACACCCGGTAATAAAGACATATTTCCTCCTCCATGAGAAGGCCTCTGTCCTTGGCCTCGAGCTTAGGAGTCTGAAAAGTAGTGAGTTCGTCTTCTACGTGTAAGGCCTGGGGATCTCCCTACATTTTCTGTGACCTCGGCAGCCCGTTCGAGCTGCTTGAGCACTAAAAGGCTGTATACCTTGCGGCTCGACTCGCTGCACTGGGGGCTGATCTGCGCGCGTTAGCGTCTGGCGCCGACTGATGCGCTCGGGGACAGCGACGAGACTCACTGAGAGAAGGAATGTCAGGGTTATGCTCCAGAACATATACCGGCGATCGCCGGAGTTAAGGTACGCCTTGTCCAGCGCCGTCGAGATCTAGATCGGGGAGCATGCGTCAATACTTTGGCATGCATATCGAAAGTGCGATGGTGGCTGGCTGACCTGTTGGGCGCTCACGAGATCCCAGTACTCCAAACATGACTGGAGGCACCCCATGGCAAGGGGGCCCTTGGGGTTCGCCTTTGCCCACCTCACTCTCAGGGGGCCCAGCGTGTCGGCATACTCGATCTCCTCCCCGATAAATTCCCCCGCAGCCCACTCGTAGAGCTCGATCGTATCGATATCTGGGACTGCCTTTTGCTTGGCAAGCTCCTCGATCGCATTGAGCACCGCACCACTTTCGGTGGCGCCATCCAGCTGTGACTCGGCAGAGACCTTGATTGCCTAAAACACGAACGAATGAGCTCCGCACCGCGCACCTGCCATAAAGTTGAGTGAGGCAAGTGAGGGCACACCGAACTTACCTCATAGTAGGGGTCCTTCAGCGACTTGGCTCTCTTGTCGGCCAAACGGATGACCGAGTTCCAATTCCCGTCGCTGAAAGCCGTTTGGAGCTGCACGTCGACGGTGCTCTTCAGCGCCGGCCTTCCATATCCATATGACATGGTTGTAGTGGCAGAAGGTGATCAGCCTGCGCCTGGTAAAGCGATAACGGCTAGGCAGTGAGTGACGAGCGAGCGAGCAAACGGAAGTGAGCCCGAGATGTGGGGTGTGAGACCGCAAAAAAAGAATACAGGACAAGAGACGAGCAGGCCAATTTTCTCCGACGACAGTGCTCTGGTAAGACGGCAAGCTTCTCGAGTCTGTAGAATCACGTCAAAAAGCCACTAGAACCCCCATTTTTGCAGGCGTGTTCGACTGTTCCATCACTGAAGCTTTTTATGGAGACCCATTCACACCATCCAAAAGCGTTGAGTTTGGCGCCGATGGTGGGGAGTGGCTCGTGCGTCACACCGAATTTCCTGACCTCGGTGAGTGCCGGACCCACGAACTCAAGTTGAGACATCGAGGGGCAACACCTGTTTCCAGTCCGTCTTTCCTTCTCAATGTTTCATGCCCCTTTTCATAGTAACCTGCTCCCGAATTTGAATCATCATCCTTCAGTATATCATTCCCTTCCGCCGCGAGCCGAGAGGCATTGCCAGAGTCCCGCCTGGGGCGTGGACTCGCTCAGGAGCTGGCCAAGTTCCATCCAGAGTGAGGCCCTAAGTTCATGTGCACTTTGTGGTACAGCTACTCTAGGTCTAGTGGTCTTGATACAACGACATACATTCCAAGTCGCAGTGTCGGCATGGGAACACAACAGGGAAGTTTGCTGCTCAATCGAGCCTTGTCCCGGTCTAGTCTCACATCCTGCATGTTGCTGTGCAATGCATTCCGGGATGGGCGAGACCATTGGCGACGGACACTTTGGGGGCCGCGAGCCGAGGACAGCCGGAATTGCCCATGGCGGCCTCGTTGCTAGATTCTGCCCAAGCCATCCAACATCCCACAGAGTTCGGCTTCGTTCAGGGCTTCGGGTGCTTGGTCAGAACAGCACGACTTTCTTCTTCTCTTCTTTCCTTTTATCTATCTGTTGGGCCAATAGTCAGCCAACCATACCGTATCGGAGGAGCGAAGTCATGCCATACCCACAACTTCTTACAGTCCCGATATGCCCTATGACGGCAGTCCAATACAGTCAGCATCACTGCGGCGATGAATGGTATCGCAAGCTGCGGGAGGGGCAGTTGCTCGGGCAGGCACAACGCACTGGAAGTAGTCCTGGCACATGGATCTGTCGCCATCATTCCGACGCAAACATTGTATGCTCATCGCCGCGTTTTCTTGGCAGGGATCGAGAAACTTGCTTCGGCTCTTCCTGCTCACCAGATGCATCGCGTTAGCTTTCAGCGGGCGATGCAGGCTCAGGGGAAACATGGATGGATGGCAACCAGCGCAGAGAGATCGCACTTACGACTTGAATTTGGCCTTGGTCTCCTCATTCCAAGGCCCCTCCTCTTTGCTGTTATTGCTACCCGTCGACGCCATTCTTGTTATTTAGTCTGGTTACCTGCTCATCGGTTCTGTGTCGCATTCATGACGGATCAATCGCGAAAGCCGCTGCTTCAAGACGCGTGGGGAGCTCCAAACTAATGCACAGACCAACCAGATAAGCCGATAAGCGGCCCCACTGAATTATGAATGGCACCGGAGCTTTCCCCGGGTTCATCCCATGAACGTCATGTCAATGTTGTTCAGAGCACAACAACTTCCTCCGTTCGGGATTGAGACTCACAACTCACAGTAGGGGGGGACCGGAACATAGCATTTTCTTCCGCCAACCACATGGCCATGCCACACGGTCCCACTCGCTCTCCAAACATTTCGATTTTCCAGGCGTTTTGTGGTCTGGACTCGACCGATGATGGATTCCACCTTGACATCGACGCCTTCTAGCTGCCTACGATTCATCAACTCCAAAGAACGTGAGCATATGGATTGATTTGGTTCCCACAGTTATGAAGAGAGAGTCTGCATCGCAAATGCCACTGTCGCGGATCTATTGAGGCAATCTCGAGAAGCAACAAGGGATGGACGCCAAGTGGCTCCACGGTGAAGTCGTATCCACTCTTTGCAGCGTCTTTCCCATTCCTGGGCTCCATCCCTTGCCAAACTCAGCCCACCGCTCTCGTTGCCCCGTTAGTGCGGGCATCGAAAATGAGTTGATGACCGTCCCCACTCGCAAATCCCGCCTGACTGGCAAGGGTACAGGGTACGCGCTCCTCAGCTTCTCCGGGGCGCCATTCTGGCCGCCAAGGTGCTTGCGCGGCGATGTTGAGGAAGAGATTTCCCGAGCTCATCGCAACTCTTCATTGCTACGCGCCTCCTGTTCAGGGAACTCAAAGGCTGCACATGGCTCAAGTTCACTAGCCTCGTTGCCTAGGCTCGACATCGGACTGATCGACGCCTTTCAACTCCGTCACAAGGCCGGCACACCTTACAACGATGCATCTGGAACATGGAAAAGTTTTAAAGTCGAGCCTCGCGTCCCGCCCTCGGGATTCTCATCCCAAATCCATGTTTGGTGGCGCGGTCCGGCTGTGACTAGCTCCCCAGAAAAAAGAAATCTAGAGATCGCTTCCCCTGGTCGGTTGATGTTGACTCCCGGCAAGTGCTCTCAGCGGGCAGCAATGCACCGGAAGCCCGGCGCCACATTCTCGCGTACCGCGTACCCTGTATTCCCTTCCCCATCCTCTTTTCCCTCACTTTTGGTTTCTGCTCCCCCATTTTCTTCAGCTCAGCAGTGTTTCCTCCCTCTTATGTAGGGTACGGTTCAGCAACATCGCCAGATTCCCGCGTCAGATACCGCACACGGCGAAATCATGGCAACCATATCCAACCCACCATCCCAAAACCAGCTGCACCAAGTCTTGATTTTGGTGGGAGGTTTTCGCTTCCAACTCGGCAAAGGAGCTTGTAAATCCTTCCAGCAGCTCCTGACCTGCGGAGACTTTACAACCAGCCCCCCAACGCCTCAAAACTGCTCCCTGGCGGAATATGCTGTCCGTTTTGAGAACAACGCATCAGTGTTGGTCAAGGCCCTGATTTTCTTCAGGAGTTTTTGGGGCACCCAGGAATTCTTCGGCATCGTCCAAAAGGAGATTCCCAACCTTGTTCGAAACCCAAGCACCCTAGCGTATCTCCAAAATGTGCTCCGCACCGCCCGGGCAAGGTACCTCAACAGTGGCGGTATCTCGCAATCCAGTACAATCATCAACCTGGTGGATGAGTGGGCTCGGCATGTCCCGGCCACGGGTGCTTGCAAGGATCCAAAGCCCCAAATGCAACCTTTCCAATGGCGGGCGCTGAACAACTGCACGAAAGTTGCGTGGGAAGGGATAATGCAGGACGGAAGTCTGGTCGACGCCGGCCGCTCTCTTTACACCTCCGACGTATCCCGGTATCCGATATCTTCATCGGAAGCCGACACCTCCCCGCCAATATCAACGCCGTCTGACACCGTACCTTCAGAGGGGAACTCTGACCCTGCCAGCGACGAGTCCCAAGAGGACGCGATGGAATCCGATGACGAGTCGGTTGTTTTTGTCCGCTCTGTCAAAACAGTATCGACGAAGAAGAGAAGGGGGACTGCATCGTCTGACCAATCGCCGAAGAGACGGGCAACGGGTGATCGTCAGCTGCCAGAGGGCTCTTCGCCGAGTGTGCGCAGATCGCGGGAGAAAAAAGAGTCCCGGAAAACCCCAAAGGAGGTGACGTCCGGTCAAGGGCAAAGGATGCCGACCCCGGTGTCGGAATCCTCCACCTTTGATTTTCGCAGCTCTCCACCCTGTTCCTTGTCGCAAACCGCACCAACGATTGAACGGCACAGGTCGTCAGACCGACACAAGTCATCGGGTCGGTCAAAGTCGCGATCCGAAAAGCGCTTAGACCAAGGGACTGTTGCAGCTCTTGAGTCGCGGACGTCAGAACTCGAGAGAATCGCCAACAATCTGCAAGATAGGGTCAAAAATAAGCAGCAGTACGTTCTCAAAACCGTCAAAGAACAACTCGCTGCCGTGGAGCCTGGTTTGCTTGAAAAGGTGGCAAAAAAGGTGAAGCCCAACGTCGCAGACCAGTTGGTATCCCGGGATGAGGCAATCGCAAAGAAGCAACGCAAGCTTGAAAAGCGTATTTCTAAACTGGAGGAGAAGTTCAAGGGTGGCCTTAGGGACATGGTCAAGAGCCTTGTGAGCCAGCAACTCGAGAGCCTTGTGAGCCAGCAGGTCGAGAGCCTCGTGAGCCAGGAGATTGAGAAGGTCCGAGGACAGGTCAAATTCCGGGATCTAGAAAAGATTCCTCTGATGGAGAAATCTTTAGAGGGACTCTCCGGGCAGATGCAATTGTTGGACGGACAAGTGCAGTCGTTAGGAACAATCGGTGATCCTTCTGTCGACACTACTCACATTCTTCAGCGCTTGGAGGCTGTTGAAAAAAATCAATCCAGCAATGACAGCGATCCCAGCCACTACACGACGCTGGGTGACTGCGTGGCGGAGCAGAGGGAGGCCCTTGACCAGCAAGGAAGACTCGCAGCGATGCTGAGGACGGTTCAAGACAGTCAGGGCCGGGCGATATCATCGTTGACCTCCAAGGTGGCAACACTGGGCAACAATCTTGCCGCCTCAGACAGAGCGATGGCCGGCATCAAAGCAGGCTGTCAAAGACCCCCTTCATTCGTGCAGCCAGCGAGCAGGATCCCTGGTATCCCGCACAGGGATTCCACCTGGCAGGCAGGGCCGGTACGGTCACGCTACTTCTAGCCCCTCATTACCTCGGTCGAAAACCCAAGACATGAACTTCGGATTCATTTGATTTTCTCATCTGTTTTTCACCTCTTCTACTGTCTCTCATTTGACTGTCTCTCTTAAACTGTCTCTATGCGGATCAAAAGTCAGCGGGCGTTTCGTCATACCCGATTTGATTTCCGGTTTTTCGTTTCATCTCTTCTGGTGTCATCCGAAGATCTGCATTTAATCAATCGTTTCCCTGTCCTGTTTCCTCTGTGTTATCAATAGGTTTTCCTATCCTATTTCCTGTATGTCCTCAATGGGCTGCCAAAATAGAATGATTGTTGGGCAAGTGGTGTCATAGAATAGTATCAAATCCAGATGGGCATTTTATTCCTGGAACGTTTTGAGATGGCCGGTCGGTCTCTCTCCCCCTCTCATGTGTCCAGCTGGCACAAGGGCACAAGGTTTGATGAAGCTTGACCATTCCATCACCCACAGACAGTAGCGTCCTCCAGCTGTGCACCCCCTTAAGGTACCGTGACCTACCCCCTAACCCCCGCCCCCCTCCTCCTCCCCAAACCTCTGCCACATCCTCTCCAAATACTCCGGCCTCACCCGCTCGAGATACCCCTGCTCAACCAGCGTCTCAAGCGACAGCTTCGCCCACTTCTCCGCCTCCCCTTTCTGCCCCAACGTCCAATATATCCTCGCCATATTCTCATACTGCTCCGCATACAGCGGGAACAGCTCCTCCCTTGGTAAGAGGTTGATGATCTGACGCGTGAGACGGAGGGCCGTGTACGCCTTTCCGGTCTGAAAGGCGGTGATGGCTGCGTCGCGGAGGGAGTCGATCTCAAGGAGGCGGGCGTCGGTGGCGCGGATGGAGGAGGGGGAGGCGCTGCAGAGGGGGCAAGTGCAGGTGAATGACCAGAGAGCAAGGGCGGAGGTGCGGGCGGAGTGGATTTGGCCTAGAGGGATGTCTGGTGGGAGGGGGTGTTAGTCAGGGGGGGGAAGGGTGTTGGGGGAAAGAGTGTTGGGGGAAAGGGGAAAGAGGATGAGAGAGGGGGGACATACAGCTGTGGGTGATTTCCTCGCCGGGCTGGATGTCTCGCGCGGCGGATACGGCGACGAGCTGGAGGCTTTTGGGGCTGAAGCGCGTGTAGGCACTGGGGCAGAGGGGTCAGCAATCGTGTTGATGATGGATCGTAGTCGCGGGAGGGAGGGAGGGAGGGAGTTCACTTTGGTTTACACCCGTGGTTGATCCTCTAAGGTTGTGTCAGTACGGTTCATCCTCGTCATGACTTGGAGGCCGGATGGGGAGGCAAGGGGTACGGTGCGAGGGGAATCTGGACATACCGAAACCACCGGGTACAGCGCCATGTGCTGCTCCCCGCCCATGAGGGTATGGAAGCCATTCGTCCTCAGCACATTCTCGATCGGATCCTTCGCCAGCCCGTTGGTCATCCCCAGCGTACGCACGCTATCCGGATCAGACAGCCCGTTCACAGCCGCGTGGAGGAGCCTGTATCCCCGTCTCGCAGGCACGTCCTTGGCAAATGCCATGTCGATGAGGAGGACCGAATATTCTGACATGATGGTCTCATAGCGCTTGATATGCCGTGTTGCCACGACGCCCTTGCCCTTCCCGGGGATGTCGACGATCTTGAATGGCTCGTCATTGGGCGAGGTAAGGTTCAGGTACTCGTCCAGGATGCCGGCGTTGTCCGCGGCGATCTCTGGTGTGGTGAGGATGCTCAAGCCGCGACGGCCATGGCGGGAATTCGTGTACACGCAGTACTTCTTGCTGGGATCGGTTGCTGAGACCTCACAAGTGGGGACGTTGGTCCACGGGGAAAAGTCAACTGGCCTGGGGTTGACCGTGTCGTCGACTGGGAGGCTGCAAAAGCCAAATGAGTCCAGGACACGATGACGCAATATTGTTGGGATCAATGCTGAGCACTCAGAGGGTCCGGCATGGACCGGTAGTGCTGGGAGAAGAGATAGGAGAAGGGCGGTAGGGCTGAGAGCACCTCGCCCCCTGGTAGTAGTGCGGCTGGAAACCATGGTCAGTCTGGACGCATATTTCTCTGCCGGTGTAGTTTAAGAATGGGGAGCCAGTTAATATGAGCAATAACACACGGCTTTCATTATTGACAGCCGGTCCCTAAACAGTTTAGGACACGGTCACTCACCTTGGCAGCCCGTTTGCCAATGCAGACAGAGCATTTGCCTACCCGATGACACCGGGACATTGATCAATCCAGGGGTTTCAGGGACGGGTGAATGTGGATATAACCATTGGAAGAAAGAAATGGTATAACTCGTCGAACTAGCAAGCTTGGCTGTCACGAAACACACCCAAACCAGGCATCCATCCCTGGGCGCCAAGGCGACGGGTAAAGGACTGAAAACAATAAGCTGGTCGGACACTGCCGTGAGCTGCAAGTTGCAGTCCCGGGCGGCAGGAGTTGTCATGCTCCGGACAACATGGGCTTGATATCCACAAGATGCACGTCGGAAAATACCCAATGCAGTTAACAAACCATAAGTCTCATTCACGTAACATGCCCATAAGCCTGACCTCCTTTTAATCATGGCATCATGGCATCATGGCATCTCATCTCACACTCATATCACAAAAGACACCAACGCTCACTTTCTTTCCATGCTCACATGGCCCGATTTATCTATTCCGGGTATCAATACGCAGATGAAAACCTTTGTAACAAGAGCCCAGCAGCCAGGTGGAGATATCCAACCTGGATGTCTATTCATCCCATTCCAAGACCCTAACCATGTAAATGACCGCCAGATAACAACGAAACACCCTCCCCACCACCACCCCCCCAACAAAAAAAAAACCCCCAAAAAAAAAAAAAACCCCCCCCCCCCCCCCCCCCCCCCGCGCCCACTCCGTCAAACTCACAAATACAGTGACTATCCCAGTCCCAGCTGTCGCTCGCCGTATGTGTGTGTCTAGAAATGCGTGGCTCGAGCCCTCTCCGCAGCTGCGCGGGCATTCGCATTTCCCCTCACTCCTGTATGCCGTCTGCCCCGTCGCTTCTACTTCCAGCGCCATGGCATACCGTCTAAATTGTTCACACCCACTTTCAAAACCATTGTAGTCCACTAGACATGCCCCCTCTTCACCTTCTCTTGACATTACGCTGCCAGTAAAAAGCCTTCAGCCTCGCCTCACTCCATGCCAACGACCGGTCGAGATCTCTGAGCCACCACTTCCCTGGCGTAGAACTCGACGAGCATGGTGGCGTACGCCTCGAGGTCTTCGACGGGGACTGCAAGGCGGAAGTCGTTGAGGAGTAGAAATTGAAGTTCAAGATGATTGAGCTCTGCGAGAGGGAGACCACCGACCTATAGTACGCCGTACTTGTCAGCAAGCATTCTTCCCCGAAAACAACGGGGGGATCTACTGACCTTGGCGTAACGTGAGTTAGTGTAAAAGACGTCACTAAAAAACTTGCTTGCACAGGTAACGCCAGCTATGATCAGCCGGTGGATGTTGAAGCTGTCCACCACAAAATACGTCACTTGCGAAGCTGGCGCGATCGCATTGGCGGCCCCCCCTCCAAGTGTGGAGGCGGTCCTGCCTCCGGATTCCTGTCCTTTGCTCTCCGGCTTGTCGTCTTCGTCGGCAAGATCTGAATCGGTCTCGTCGTCGTCGCCATCATCATCGCGCATTTCCGTGTCCGCCCCAGATGGACGGACGTGGGGTTGTCCTGCTGCTTGTTGCGCCTGGGCTACCGCCTGCAACCGCCGTGCTTCTTCGCTCTTCATAACCATGTCGTTCACTCGCTCCGTCATCCTGTCAAAGTACACCAACAAACTAAGAAACACCTCATAAGTGGTCGGGCAGTACTTATGAATCCGACTGAGATAGCTGAGGATCGTGATGGCAGGCACGTTCTTCCCGTGAAAAGCTAGCACACTGCTACTCAACGGGCTCATATTACCGTCCGCTCCGGATTCCTCGCTCCTCGCCTGGGCCTGCGCTTGTTTTACGTGGTTCGCGTTCCGGTTTAGGGCGTCGTGTTGGAGGTCGTTAGTTGTGGTAATCTTGGTGAGCAGCGCGGCAACCATCTCGATGATGTCGCCAATAGGCATACCACTAATCTCGTATTTCATTTGTTGCAGGGGCGGGTCGTTGAGAATGCCAGGGCCGGTGGCCGTGAGCAAGTCAGCCTTGGCGAGACTCTGGATATGAGCAAGGTCGCGCACATGGATCGTGGTCTGATTCTGCGTCGGGGAGCTGGGCCGCTCGAGGAAGCCAGCTGCAGGCGCGTTGGCGTTGGGGTTGGGGTCCCATCGCGGGGCGGAGTCGGAGTCGGGGGACGGCATCGATCTTGGGGGTGCGGCTACGACAGTCGCGTCTGTGCTGGCCGAGGAGGTACTGGATACCGATGGGGCCGCCGACCCTGGGGTCGGTTGATCTGAGGTAGGCACCATGTCTGGGATCGCATGCTGTGGCCACGCGCTGCCCGAGGAAGGTTCGGATGGAGAGGAGGACGGTGGCGGGGATGGAAAGCGCGACGCCTCGCTGGTGGTCGCCGTCGCGACGCGCTTTTGCAGCGCCCCGTTTGCGCTCGTCTCGGGCTCGGGCGCCGTGGCTTCTTGATCTCGGCGACTGCCTCGGCGGTCGGCTGGCGTGGCCGGGCCTTGCCCCCCCGGGCTGGGCGCCCGCGTTTGGTGCGGAGGCACCTCCCGATCGCGCGACAGACTCACTGAGCGGTTCTTGTAGTGGGGTTCGTGGGGGTGCTGGTGTTGCGCCCCGGGACCGGCGATCATAGAATGAAATCGCGCGGAGTCGGTGAAAACGTCACCGATCAGAGTAGCCATGATGGCATTGCTGTTGGAGAGAAAGGTGATGCGGCTGCCAAGAACGCGGACGTTATCAGGAGGAAGACAACCTCCAAGGCTAAGACAATCGGGTCGAAAGTGGCTGTGTGGGAGATAGCGGAGTGTCAGCAAGGGTGTTTTTGGCTAGGCAAAATCTGGAGCACTCGAGACAAGTGAGAAAAATGCCGGGACAGGGACACAGCTGGTTCGGGGGCGCACCGCAACAGGAGAAGAGCAGCGGCAAGCAATCAGTAAAAGGCGGCAGCGAAAACACATTGGAACAACGGCCGTCTATTTTCCTTGCCTCACCGGGCGGAATGGTGCAAACCACGGGTACGATTGTGAGACTCTGTTACGTCGTGATGGGCGGTGGGAGTGTGATAGGGCCGGCTGTGCGCGACTGCCCTTGGAAACATCGACCGCACGCAATGTTGTTGGCCGCTGCGCCGCCTGTTACCTAGCCGTTGCTTAGACTCGAGACCGGCCGTCTGAAATGTTGGCCGATCTGGCGATGCTTTGGGCTGAATCCGATCGTGGGGCCGTTTTCGAGCGAAGGGCCTGCCCCAAAAACAGCGTAACGTTGTCGTGCTTGACTCAAGATACCCGCCGCTGTGAAGGCTTTGACACCGTCCAACTGCCTCCTCAAGTGCCAGGAAGGTTTTGGGTCCGTCCGTCCCGGCTTGTGGTCAAGTGGGATGCTCGAATGGAAATTCAGGGAGACAAGCCCGACGACGTCACTTGCTTCCCTTCCACCACCCGCCAGCACGGGATACATCGGGACGACGGTCGGCAAGGTAGGCAAGAGAGGAAATGAGGAAAGGGGATAGTGCCTACCTGTGCTACAGTACTGCGAGAATCATGCCACGATTGGGTATCAAAGGGCGCAAGACAGGCAGGCGGCTGCGAGATGGCTGCGGTGCGGTGCTCGCGACGACGCGATAAGCGACTGTGATTATTCCTTGGGCGAATGAACGGAATGCCCTTCAGGTGCAGCTGTCGGCGCTAACGAGAGCGACAAGGGCACGCTGTATTTAGTGGGAGACCGGATGATAGACGTCGTGATCAAAACAGACAGGTCTGAAGGTGAGGTGAAGTAGGATGGGTCGACTCAAACACATCTGCCAGGCGGTATAAGCCGTGGAGAGCGGGTGGCGAGTGGAGGGGAAACAGAATCCAAGGGCGGGCGATTATCGCATGACGATAGCTGATGAGGCAATGCCAAGAAGCGGCCGGGAGATCAGTGCTTCGCTGCAGTTGACAGGTCGGGGTTGGGCCAAAGCCTAATCGTCGCGATGCGATTTAGGTTCGTAAGTCCAACTCTCGCTTGTCTATTAGGGATGTCGATAAAGCGCGATACGAGAAGCGGCGAAGATTACACCGTTCCCATCCCAAGGTAAGTCGATAGTCTAATAAGTCGTCCGTCTCTGGGGCACTAGACCTTGGAATGTAGAGCTGGCAGCGCTCCCATAAATATACGGGAGAGATTCTCGGGTCTCTGACCACGTGTGAAGATGATAGAATAGGGGACACCCAACTTTTCTTTTCTGGGAGGTGGGGGCTACTCCTGGCGGTTGCACAAGGGGTCCAACGGGATGGCGATGACGCCAAACCGAGCCCAGATGTTGTGGCGGCAAGCCACGCGAGGTACCTGATCCGAGGTCTCAGACAGGCGCACTATAAAGAGAGAACAACCCACAGAACACAGAGCTCGATGCCAGAATCAACACGAGAAACAAGGAAATGCCAAAGGAGCTCTAGATAGCAGCATGATGGTTGCGACCTCTTGATGCCAGGCAGTTTCGGGTGGCCACTGATAAGAGAAAGCGGAGCGCAGATCTGAGATATGGAACGGCGGTCGCCAAGACCCGCGCGCAAGACGTGCCGGTCCTTGACCGACTTTCCAAGCGGATGCTCATCCTCCAGGAATGCGGCCACGAGCATCACCTTATTTTACCTCATGTGCCCTGTGCGCAATACCATGTTGCGCTCCACGCTCCTGCAGAGGTAACGCAGGGGCCCACCCTCCGGGTTGCCGCAAAGTCACTCCACCATCGGCGAGCTCAGTTCGCGCGGATGTACACTGGCAGTTGCCAGAATGCGGGGAGCCAAATGGTGAAATTCGACACGCCCTCCCCACGAGGACGCAACCGCTCTTCCTTCTCCAAGCCAGCCAGTGTCACGGCGACAGAGAGGTACCCCGAAATCGCAGGGCAACAGAGAACGCCGGAATATTTTTCGTGGGGTGAGGGGTACCCATCGCCTTGCGCGCTTGTGACCATCAGGTTCACCAGGTAAAATAAAGACAACAACTTACTTTCTGCAGCGGTAGCGCAGCCTGTAGCTCGCCTTTATGCCTGACTAGCTCCAATATTCTTCGCCAGCAGCCTATCGATGTCACTGGCAGCAGTTGCTCTCACCAAGTACGATTCGTTTCAACATATGGAACTTATTAGCCGACTGTACCCCTCAGCCCCAAAAGTCTGGACTCGCAGAGCCCAGCCATTCCAAGGCGGGACGGGAGTGTTTGCAATAGTCTTGCCCCAGGGCCGTGTATTAGTCCCACAGTCCTCCTTGCTCGAAGTCCCGCTACGACGGGTTGGCAAAAACCACGATTCAGATATTCGTTCACCGCTGCCAGGAGAACTGACGTAGCCGATCCGCAAGTTGTGAACCAACCAACCACCCACGAACTTGGGTTGGGCACCGTCCCCAGGGCCCGGGGCGATGATGGGACACTCACTGGGTATTGTTCTTGCAAAGACCATCGATTCCAACCATCTCCGTATTCGTAACTCGGTGGCGGCTGGTAATAGTAGTTATACACATCCACGCTCCTCATTGAGCCCAGATTCCGGCCTCAGCTGCCCGATCTACCCAAACCTCAGGCCGTGTGCCGGACCTTGTACTCCGTGTCCGGCAAGTAGAGGTGCCTGTCTGCCCCCTTCGCTGTCAAAACAACCATGCGGATCACGCCTCCAGAGCTGCCGTCCCACTTGATGGCCTCCTTGAGCGCCTCCTTGACGAAGCTGACCGCGTCTGCCTCCTCCATCCCCTCTTTCCAGTTGGAGTCGCAGAAGCCGTAGATATATGTCGAACCCGAGCCGCCAATGGCGTATGGCTGCTTGTGCAGGGAACCACCGAGAGGAATGCTGTACACCTGGCCGCCGTGGCGCTCGTCCCAACCCGCGATGATGAGGCCCGCGCTAATATTCCGTTAGCTATTTCTGATACTCCTATCGCCTAGCACGAGCTCACCTTAGTCGGTCCTTATTGGAATAGCAGATCTCCTGGAAGATGGACGCGGCGGTCTGTGTGGTCGGGGGCTTGCCATTCGTCATGGCGAACAGGCCAAGCTGATACTGTACAATATCGGCGACGGCTTGTGTGTCGGCGGCACTGCCGGAGCGGCAACACCAGATCGTATCGTGTACTCGGGTAAGCTTGTCGGTTACGCGGTTCGCAATAAACGTGCCGGTCGTTGTGCGGGAGTCGGCCCCTGGATGAGAGAACGAGATGTCAGCTAGAGAACAAGCGGTGCGGTGATACATGGGCAGCAGGGCGACTAACCAAGAATGACACCATCTTTGAAAGTCACCGCCATGCTATTCCCAAGTTAGTCGTCGGTCAGCTGCGTTCAGCATAGGGCGGTAAGCATACATCGAGGTACCCAAGCTACAATCGCGGTTAGCAGGCGGCTTTGGTCGCGTAGGGTGTATCAGGCTACTCACTTGACCTCACCCTTCTTCAACCGGTCCATGTCGAGGTGGATGCCATCTGCGAACATTGGCAGTCAGCGCAAACGAAGTTGGCGAAGGCTGGGTTGCGCCGCATCACTCACCTTCGCTCAGCGAGCCTGACGTGCCGTACTCCATGATTGCGTTTTGACGAGAGGGTGTTGTGCGTTGAAGGTTCCTGCTCGTAAGAAAGGTCGTCGAGGGTCGAAACCGCTGATGGTTGGGCAAGAATGGGGGAATTGTTAGAGTGAAGGCCGTCGTGGTGAGCTCGGAGCTTCCTGAGCTCAAGGCAGTTCAGACACGCGCGTGCGGCTGGCAGTTGCACCCCACGTGACTGTTATCAGATACGGATAGAGGCTTATCGTTCCAAAATTGGGCACTCAATTGCGAATGCGCCAAAGCAGTATTACATGGGTATCTAGGTGTACAAAAATCTATACAGTATAATCTTCCAAGGAATACCCACCTTGCCTTGCATTCCTGACAAGCTTGGTGGGTGGGTTTTAGGGTGCCGGTGCCGCCCCGCAAAGACAGCTCTCCTCCCACGGAGGAAGCCCGCGAGGCGCGACTATCCGCCCGGCTTCGTTCGTAAACGAAGACGCCGACATTAGGAGTCGCAGCTCCGTTTTCCCAGGCCCGAATCCAAAATAATCACAATACAAAAAGACAGCGCTTCATAGTATTTCCTGGTGCGGGGCCAAGCAATACGTCAAATCCAGCGACCCGCGCATCCATCAGCCTCCCTTAACCAGTCCTTCCTCTTTCTCAACGGTGGCATCGCCTCTCTCCTTTTTCCCTTCGCCCTTGGCGCCCTCTTTGTCTTTGTCACCACACCCGCAGTCATAAAAGTCGCCAATATTGGTGCAGTCGAAGATGTCCTTCTTCAAACGCTTGTTGACAATGTTGTGCATCTCGCAAGCCCATCCGGCGGCAGCGCTCCGACTGCTTGTTTGTGGTGGGTATTTTTTGATGATTTTCTGGAAGTGCGAGGCGCAGTCTCCGCAGGGGTAGAGACGGGCGAAGAGCTGGATGTAGGTCTTCAGCGCGAGCCGATCGTCGTCGGACGGCTTGTCGGGGAAACGTCCCATCATCGTGTGGAAGAGCTTCCATGAGGCGCGACCGAGCTCAGCCCTTGAAGAGGAAGTATTGTCAGCAGTCCGTCTTTCCAGGGGCGGTGGAATGGCTTACTTGGCGGTCGCATTCTCAAGCTTCGGTGCGATGGAGCCACCCGTCAGAATGCCCTCCGAGAGGCCGAGGTCGAGCTTGGCTTCCTTATCGCTGAAGTGGATATGTGAGCTGCCGCCAGAGAGCATGTACGTGATGGCTAGGAAGACCAGAAAGCCAACGACAACCGTCAGCGTGACGTGTTGGCGTCGCGCCATGATGCTTGTCGTGCCCCGAATGCCTCGGAAGCCGAAACTCAGTGCTCGCGGGCGGGGGAAACGTGGTGTCACCGGCGGAGAGGCACCGTAGCACAAGGAAAGATTGCTCAAGAAAAGGTTAAATGATACAAAGAAGTGAATTTGGACTGCAGAGGAGGTCTGTCGGAATCCGTCTCCGGGTCGTCAGCTGAGGTCGTCGCACGATTCGTGCCGCACACAAAGCCCCTTCCGGGCACAGTTGGTCCATGCGCCAGGGGTTTTGACTTGGCCCGCCACAGCGGGAATTGCGCGGGGGCTACGGTCTGCAGGGAGAAGTGGAGCAATCAGCGGCCCGAAGGTCTGGGGTTTTCAGCCCGAACCGAGCGAATGGACTGTGAGTCGTGACGCCCTCGTGAAAAGGGGTCTCTGCTTTGGCGAGAAAAAAGATTCCATCAAAACTCAAACATCCCAGACACAAACAGTAAAGGACTCTCTTGAATTGGGAAACGCTGAGATCAAATTGCACGTGTCTTAGGTTCGAGGGCGCAGTAACATGAGGCTTCGAAACGCATGGCGGCAGACGACAGTACGTAAAAAGTTGACCGAACATGGAGCCCGGACACGAACGTCGCTCAATCTCCGATCCAGCCCGGTCGGTCCGCGCCACCACGCGCACCCCCCGGCTAGGGCCTTCTGGAGAACGCGCATCTTCGTTAAGTGTGCGAGGGACCAGGACTCTTCCTCCGAATAAATCAGATCGCTTAAAGAAGGGCCTATGCTCGAATACATAAGATGTAATAACTTAGCCCTGGTGGTGTCCTTCCGTCAATTTCTTTAACTTTCACCCCCCAGACCAAACTCCTGGGGGGCCAAACATCTTGATTTTTCGAAAGGCTGGTGCCGAATGGGTCAAACAAGAGTACACAGTTGGATCTCCAGTTTATGGTTAAACTACGACGGTTAACTGGTCCACCTCGATGTTGCTGGGATGCGGGACGCCCGCACATCGCGCTTTCCAACAAGATAGAAACGTCGTGCACCAAGTCCCTTAACGACGGCCATCCCAGTTGCGAAAAGCTCGGTCAATACATAGAACAACCTAGACATTGCATCAACATTATTCCGACAATCAAGCTTCCAATACGCTTCTGCTTCCCGGTTGGCCAGGACATCCCATCCGCTGATAGGCTAAAGCCCACCTCCAAACGTCCAAAAACAGGAACCTCCTGGTTGAGGGTTGGCACCATGACGTAGTTGGTGCCCCCGTTGACGACTCTTGTCAGTATTGGGGACCAGAACCAGGAGTTTTAACCTGACGTCGCGCGATAAATTAAAGGACTTTCTCCATCCTCTTGACATCGCGGCTAACCCGACAACGCTCACCTGCAGATACCTACTGCAAACATCAGAAATCGTACCAAAGTCAAATTGAACCCTTCTCTGTTTTCCTCTTGATCTGCATCGACTAGCCTATTCCACCTAGCACGACAGAATGGAGTGGTCTAAGAAGCAGTACAACGACCAGTACGAGAAGTGGGTGCCTTGGCTCGAGGATCTTTATCTCTATTACTTCACCAAGAACAACAAAGCCAGTTATGCAACTCGAGGTAGGCTGCGTCTTTCTGATTGCTTTGGAACAAAACCTGACAATCTTCTCACTAGACACACTCGGCAATACAAAGGTCACGGGCATCCAACAGGTCGACAGCGTCCAGGATGGCGTGAACAACCTGATTGCTGGTCAGGTTGGCCAAGGCGGAATTGGCCAGCCCATTGGAGACCTCGCATCTCGCGAGGGCGTCAACCGCAGCGAGCGCATGGGCAAGGACAACAAAGGCGGCTACATCCCCGAGGCAGCCGGACCCCTAGCTACTGGCGGCGACGCCGTCATTGGGAGTGTTGCGCAAGGAGGCCAGCAGGCTGCCAGCGCAGCGAAGGGCGGTCTTCTGAATGTCGGCGGAGCCCTAGGTCTTGGTGGACAGAAGAAGTGATTGGACAACGCGGCTTGCTTCTAGGATACACGGCAGCGTTGGTTCCTCATCAGGCGTTTTCTCTTCGCAACATCATACCCCTTTTTTCGTTGCCGGCTGAAGATTGTCCAGAGACAGGAAGGCGTGACACTATGGAGGATTCAAGGATATAGGCACATTTGGGTGATATATGTTCAACTACTGGGTTCTGATTTATATTCCTATTCTTGTTTTCAACCGGTTTATACAGTTCTAGACAGCGGAGCCTTCCCTTATACGGGTGTCTGAAAAGCCCGTCTATACTTTGCAGCCATTGCCATCTCTACAACCAACTGCTTAATTCCTTTTCTGTCCACTCCCACAACTGGTCTCCTACCCTCGGATCTGTCGCGGGGCCGCCCATATTTGCACACACCACACCGACGGGCTCATATACGGCGCCATTCGTCAGCTCCCCTCTCTCGGCTGTCGCTGCCCATATCTGGTTCAGAGCTCCCTCTTCAGGCTTCACCATACCGCCCGCCAGATACCCCAACGCTCTTGTCCCTAACCGGTCACAGAGCCGCATCCCTGAGACCATCTCTGTCTCAACAAATCCCGGGCTGACGCTCACACTCAAAACCTCGGGGTACCTCTTCGCCAGTTCCCGCGCATACACCACATTTGCCAGCTTGCTCTCAGCATACCGCATCCACCGCCAGATCATCAGATAGTCTCCCATCCCTATTCCCTCGTTGCCCTCGCTGCGGACTTTGTCAAATGGTATCCCCCATATCGCCGCCCGAAACGAAAAGCTCGTCAGTGAGACAACGCGCCCTTCCGCTGCCTGTAGCAGCGGCAACAACTTCCGCACCAGCAGCGCATGGCCAACGTGGTTCGTCCCGAAATGCACTTCGTACCCATCCTTCGTCCGCCCAGGTGCCACGGCCGCTACCCCCGCGTTGGCCAGTAACACGTCCAGACGAGACTCATGTTTGAGGATGTGCTCAGCTGCTGCGTTCACCGATGAGAGGTCGGCCAGATCGCAGGGGAGGAACAAGGCCGACACGGTATTGGAAGAGAGGGTTTCTATTTGGGCGATTATCGCGGCGGCTGCGGAGGATCGACGTCCGGAGATGTAAATGCGGGAGGGACCAAGTCGAGCAAGGGCGAGTGCCGAGGCGGCGCCTAGGCCGGAAGTTCCGCCCGTGATGAGGATGACCTTGCCGGCGAGGCTGCTGGGCGCATTTTGGGTCGGGTCGAGGGAGGTGACGGTGACCATCTGTTAGGTGAGTGTTTTGATAAGGAATTTTCGGTTGACAGGCCCGGGACTTTCTGGTCGACTTTGATACTCTTCGGTCGAAGATAGTAGCGGAAGTACCCGGATACTGCTGGTTCGTTGTGAGAGAAGAGGTTGCAAGTGTAAAATCAAAAAATCAAGCTTGTTTGTCACGTTTGAATTCAATGTTGGGAAAGGGGGTGTAAATGCAAAGCATCGGAGAACTTATCTAGGCGCCTGATCCTTTTATCGGGAGGCTCAAATCTACGCCCGCTGAGCCCTCGTAAAGACGGGCCCAATTGCCAACCGCATATTTGCCCCTCTGATCCTTCGTCGCGGTGCAAGCCGGAGTTCACCTGGCTGTTGCACACCTAAATCGGGCACACTCAGCACCCGGTGGTGGGCGGTTGCGCCGCTCAAAACCGTATTCTAGCCAATGGCGTTGCGCCGTCGGCGGGTTTTGAGTGTCTTTGACACCTGCCATGTTGCCTCGGCTGGGGACGTGGCGGAGCTGACCGCGCAATCAATCGCTGGGCGTGCCAAGCTAAGTGGGGAGGGCAATGGTCTGAGAGGATGCTTGAATCCTCTCTTTGTAATGAAGAGCGCACTTGGAAGAAATCAAAGGATATAAAAGATGCTGTATTTTTTGGATGCATGGATTCAGGGGTAGGGTCTGCGCGGGGGCGGGGATGGTTTGATTCAATTAGGGGTGATTGAACAAAGTTAGAGGTGATTTGGTCATGTGGTTCTGAAAGGAGGGCACCTTGGAACTTGTGGGTAGGGACCTAGAGGAGTAAGTAGAGCATTTTACCTATACCAATGGCATAGTCTCCATCATTATCTAGCTATCTAATCATCACCACTCCAAGAATGCCAAAATGAACTTGACACGCGTTTTCTGTTGGTGCTCCCGTCTACAAAAGGACGTCGGGTAACTCTGACAAGTTGATAAGGTACATATACCTTGGTAGCTCTTGCCCAGCGAGTCCTCTCACTCAAGCTTTAGTCAATTCCATGATCGAGGTTCCCTCGTTTTTCTCTTGCCGATCATTCTTCCCATTTGATTTACCCAATCAAATCAATCCTGAACTTCAACCTGGGGTCCACACTGGATGTGCGATCAGCTAGCTTTTCACTTCCAGGATTGTGGGGACATACAAGAAGCGGAAAGCGCATTTTCAAGGGATGTCTCTTCTGCATGGAGAGTTTGTAGAAGAATGTAGGTCGTCCCGATTTTCTTTTTTCGTTTATGAAGTATTAGACGATATTGACTGTTGCTTCGAGGTACTCTGAGTTGGCCGAGGCCGTTACGACGGAGAACGACTTCTACATTACCGACGTACAAGTCCTCAATGCATCTATTGACAACAAGGAGCCTCGTCCCGCTCCCTTTAGCTTCGAGGGCTCGATTCTTCCCCGTATCGCTAGCCTCTCTATCACGCTAAGTCAACCTCTGCAGTTCTTCAAAGCGATTGAGACGAACTCTCTCGTCGCCCGAGAAAACCAGGGCCACGCATCATCCTCCAAACCAGAGGGTAACAGCTACCTCAGTATCTGGTCTCAACTATCCTCTCGTCCGCTCATTCAACTCCCCCATCTCCGCAAGTTTCACATGTGGTTAGACCATTACGGTGAAGTAAATTGGTCGATGGTCAATGAGCGAGTGATCCCCGCCCTTATGGAAGCTTTAAAGACAAGGAAGCCTAAGCTTAAGCTAGTCTGTGCTCTCCCTAAAGTGCACCCTCGAATCGAGGGCCCTCAAAGACACTACCTACCAGGGAAGGAGGATGAGGAGGCGGCGGGGGGAGGAGAAAGCTCTTCGCCTCTTTGGCTCCACCGAACTCCACGCCAGCGGCACCGTGTTGTCGGGGAATCTGGGAACTTGAACAACCGGTGGATTACGTACGTGCAGGATTTCCCTCACAGCTTCGGAGACCCGTTGTTTTATGAAGGTAGATCTCGTGCAGAAAGGGAGGAGCTCGAGGCGTTTGCATGGCGTCGTGGGGTGGATATAGTTGCGCTTTCATCTCCAAGGTGCTGCATTCGCTATTCTCGACGGCGGTGCTGACGGCCCATGTCTTTTCAAGTGGCGCCAACCCCGTTCAATGTCAGCACTGATCGCAGGGGGTGCTATTGGCATATGTTTCACCTTTCTTGAAATTAGATATATTTGCAAATCCAACTGCATAATATTCTAGTCAGGTTTGGTCAGACAGACACATATTCGTACAACAAATGCAACATCGATAAGACAGGTACAGAGGTAACTTACCCTTGGCCTTGTTGATCTTCCCAGGGAGTTCGTCATCGTCGCCGAGAATGTGTTTGACCATGCTCTGGACCTTGTCGTGATTCAAGTAGTTGGTCAACACGTCAACCGCTACGACAGCCACATCCAGAGCCTCGACGACGGCATTATGATTCGGTTGTTATCATTGTACTGGTCTTGAATGATATTAGCAAAATGTTGGGTATCAAAATGACGAGAAGGATCAAGAAGACGAACCGCAGCCGTTGAGTCTCCACTTCTGAGCCATGCAGATTTCCAGCAGGGACAGGATGTGACGCCGTTCTATTTCATGGTGAGAGATACGTAGGTATCTAGGTAGGTAAGATAGCTTGAATGATGATGGGATATTGATAAGGTCTTGGTCCTCGAGTTCCAATCAACAAAAGGGGCTAGAGATGAGTACAGCCGTGACGTCTTTAATAAGCACCGCGGATTCTGCTGGTAGAAACAGATATATACGTGATAGAAGCTTGGCTAAGGGGCTAAAAATGCGATATATCCTCCTGTGAGTAGCCTCAAAACTAGAGAGCAACTCGGAATATGCCTCGGCGGTTCCATCAGGGCCACCCAAAGAATGGTTAGTGACAACCCCCAAACTATCTGGTACTCTCTCGGATGGCCCTGAGGTTAAAGCTGGGCAGGTATTCCATGATTCGAGGGTCAACTATCATGGATTCTCTTTGGAAATTCTATGTTGGTTGGGCACAGCCCGTTTTAGAGTTATTTGCTCGCCCTCTAACTTTAGGGGCTCTTCATGTTTGTGTTTGGGGGCGGGCATACATCTGGCCGGTAACCAACATGTAGGTAGGTAGATGCTGAAGAATGTGCCTTGACTCTTCGGCGATCGCTACATGTATCCGAAGAGTGAGATGGTTGCATTCATGTTTCTCAAAGAGGCAACTCGGGGTATAAACTATGAAGGACCTCTGAGCAATAAACATATTTGGTGATACAAACTCCTGTTGGCCGGGACGTAACGCCTCTCAGGCCCGTTTTCTAGGCGCTTAACTCTTGGGGATGACTGTGGTCATGCGGTCCGGACCGCTGGGCCTCATGTCTGGGGGCTGCAAGTCATGGGTATTACCATCGCAAGGGGTCGTGTAACGTTTCAAGAGGGGGCCAATCGAAATTTGAAATCAACCTGTATTTCGAGATCAGATCATATTTGTATGCTTGAGCCCCGAGTTGCAGTTAGATTGCATGGGGTCTGAACATCACGACCCCATACAGCTTTGATATCCCCAACCATGTATGCCGACGTGCCTAAAATTGTGGCCGGTACTATCGGCAAGCTCCCCGAGGCCACACCAATTACCGTTTCAGCTGGGGGGAGTGCCGTTGTTACTATCACGCCTGCCCCGACCTCTACAGCGTCACTCGATGGGTAGGTCCATCCGAGGCCGTGATGGGTGGTGTGCAGGCTGGGGGGCTCTGGAACGACCTTTTCTTCTAATTAAACAGAGGAGGCGTCCCGTTTCACTTCGCCTCTGGTCCTGCGCTTGGATGCTGCCAACCAGTTCTCGGAGTTTGTTCGCGCGTATGCTCCCCTGTTGACTGTACCCCCGGAGCTTCTTGACCCGCTTGCCATGTACATTTTCGCCTTAGCTATTGGCGCTGTTGTCCAGAATGTTCCCTTGGGCGCGCAGAACCGAATCAAGGCGACGCTGGTTTTGACCGGCCCTGTTCCCACGGGCACATCGATACCTGGATGCCCGGACAAGAACTCAGTAAGTCAGCCCTCTCATCGAGTAACCAATGATGGGAGACAGAATCTGGAAACCTTTTTTTCTCTTTCAGCTTATCTATGGTATGCCGGGCGATGAAAACTGCGCCATGAAGATTACGGGAAGTGGCGATGCAAAGAAGGCTGTCTGCAAGGATGTAAGTCGACCCTCCCAAGTTCCTTCCCTGACAACAGCCATATCATTCAGATGCTAACTCCTCGTTTCACGGCGCAGGGACCAAAAAAAGACTGCGAATGCATCGGAGCACTCGGGGGCCACATCTACCGAACATCCCCAGGGCATCAAAAGGTCATGAACGCGGTCAGACAGGTCTTTGGAAAGTCTACAGGTGCCCAGTGCCCCATTGCTGTCACGGACATTCCCCGCGACGTATTCAGCTCTTCCAAGATGAACATCCACAGCCACTTCTGCGAGGGATGGCTCAAGGACACCAGGAAGACAATGACCGTGAACTCGACGGGCGGAAACGTGCTGCCTGAGCCGCACAAGAAGGCCGTGACGAAGCGCACCCCGCCGGCCGACCCCGCCAGCTACTCCAGCTTCAGGTTCGATCTCAGCTACGAACCCAACGGTAAAGGCGAGGGCGCATGTAAGCAGGACTGCAATGCTGCCTTTTCTCAGCTCGCAAACAGTTGCGCGTTCAGTTCTCGTAAGTTCCCTGCCTCCGCTCCCCCCCCCAAAGCTCCAAACAACCCAGAGTCTGACCCCTTTCCAAGCCGGCATCTACATGTACGAGAAGGGCGCCT
>Ga0247780_1000135_pt1 | contig 70823 bp, 75 predicted proteins | sample UWRJL079202R5_FD_179927 | JGI IMG/M metagenome (GOLD analysis project Ga0247780, IMG submission 179927) | Plant litter microbial communities from Arlington Agricultural Research Station in Wisconsin, United States - UWRJ-L079-202R-5 | ecosystem: Environmental > Terrestrial > Plant litter >...
TGCGTCGCTCCTTCGATCGGAACCCCACGTATTTTGCCAGCACGACAAAGCAACACCAACGAGCAGCTTCCGGGTAGCGCCAAAGCGCTGCCATTAACCCTGTTTTCTGTCCCACCGTTTTTATTTTTTATCGTTCCAAATCAGCGCAGGCGCCGTGATTCCCGGCTCCTCCTGGAGCAACTCGGAGGGGATGGCGCCGCTATCAAAGCGTCGCCCAATCATGGTGGTGCTGGTGGGCGTGACAGGGGCGGGCAAGACGACATTCACATCCGTGGCTTCGGGTCGCCAAGACCTTGGGATTGGAGATGGCCTGGACCCCTGCACCCAGGACCCTCAGGCAGTCCGCCTCACAGTGGACGGCCGTCCCGTCATTTTAATCGACACACCCGGGTTCGACGACAGGGACCGGAGCGACATGGAGATTCTCGAAGACATTGGCAAATGGCTGTCGAGGCAAGGTTTCACCAAGCACCTCGACGGTCTCATCCTCCTCCACCCGATCACCCAAGACTTCGACAGCAATTTGGAGAAGAGACGCACGCGACTCCTTGAGAAGATCCTAGGGAAGGATGCCTATAAGCGAGTCGTCGTCGCCACCACCATGTGGGGTAGCCTCGCCAACGAGGATGAGGTGGGATCTGACATCCGTCGTAGATGGGAAAAGGGCGTCTGGTACGACTTTTACCAAGGGGGCGCTGCCCTCACAAAACACTTCAACAACATAGAGTCCGCACACAGGATCATCAAAACCATTATCGATAGATCCGACGAGGCAAAAGGGGCCGGCGTTCTTCTGCAGGACGAGTTGGCGAGAAAAGGTGCGCGATTCACTGACACCTCCCTCGGCCGGGAACTCAAGTCGATTTTGGAGGACGACATTCGCCTCATCGAGAATCAGCTTCTATTGCACAGGCGTGACCGCCCTCCGGAGTCATATGAGAATAGCCAGAGCGCCCTGGAACGGTGGAAGTGGTTCCAATGGGAGGAGGAGTACAATGACTTGACAAAAAATCTCGAGCTGCGGCAAATGCAGCTGCAGAGGTTGAACGGCTTCATTGTAAGTAAAACGATCATAAGTCTCATTCATTCTGCTCGTAGATATCAATGCTAACTTCCCCCTCAAGTTCAAGGTTATTCAGCTATGGTCTAGGCTGTTCAGATAGCTCGGAAGGGCACCACGCATTATGCATTCATGCAAATTGCCACTGAGGTGTACACCAGCAGGATGGATCAGATCAGCGTCGCATTGTACCTAGCCCTGCCCACTACCATCCCTGATTTGTTTCAGTGAAGCCGACGTATATCTTCTAGCCCGGTTCGTTTACGAATACGCATGGAGGCTCCCTCCTCGTACGGTGACCCACCCCTTCCCTCTGCAGGCATCCCCCCACGCCCCAAAGATCAAACCCCATAACCCCAGCACAGAACGTAACAGCCGTAGTTAGTTTCACAGCACTTGGCCGCGCGCGCCGTACTGCCCTCCCTCTACTCAGGCATTAGCATGAATAAATCTGAGCGGTAGTATCTGAGGCGGAAAAACGTCGACGCCCTCATAGTCAACCAGATGGGCACTAAAGTCACGGTCTGCACGTAGAATCCCGTGGATTATGTCCCGCGAGCTGCCCACGAGTCCGTCGCAGGTCTGGTGTGGCGTGGCTTCCATCCAGAAGGCGTAGATGATGGGGGAGAGGAAACTGAGTGTATGATACGAGCTACTAGCGTGTAGTAACGCCTAAGTGAGAGTGAGACTAACATAACTACATACGGTGGGATGTGAAGGGACGGCTAATGCGACGTCTGAGTGAAATGAAGGATTAGCAGGGACCAACCAAGCATCCTGACGACAACCTGTCTCGTCCCATTTCGTTCCCTTGCGTCATTCCGCAGGGGGAAAATCGAGAGGTCAAGCCCGAATAGTCCCGAGTCTGAAAGAGATACAGCCCCAAGGCCCGAGGGAGCAGCCATTGACCATGAATTTCCATCCTCGCTAAGAATACATAAACCAATCCATTTCTCTACCCCACGCCAACTCGTTCTAATTATTTGCCCATTTTCCTCTCTCTATCCACTACCTTCTCCAGCCATTCCTTACCGTCCTCTATCTTAAGAACCCTTTAAATGATCTCCTCTTATGCTAGGTGTTTCATTTTAAAATCTAAACTATACTAAACGCTATATAAATCGTATTTAAAAAGGATTATTCGGAACAAATTATTTAACTTAACATCGTTAAGCTTATTAACTTTAAGTTTATTAATTAATGTTATAATATTAATTAAAGTATTAAAGGGTTCAAAGTCTCTTTTTAATAAACTTAACCGGAGCTAGGATAACTTTATAGTGTTAAAAGATAAGAGCCTTTATTATTATATTCAATTAAATTATTTTAAAGTAATGGTTTCTTCTTTTAACAAGCGGTACTCTTCTTTCTTTTTATCCTTCTCAGTCAGCTTATTTCACCAGCCTAAACCTTCTTTTCACCGGCGTGGCGGTATAACTCTAAACGGCGTGTCGGCATAACATGTATGTAAACCCTTAAAGAAATTTCTCCTAACGTCGGATGTGACGTTAAAGTTTTTCTTAACCGAATTGTTACATGAATTTCCCAAGCTTCTTCGGATGCTCGCATGCCCTCGAGGCAGATTACTATGAGAAGATACGCCTGTACTGTTGTATGTTAGTTACATATTCCGAATAGAGTGAGCAAAAGGGGTTGGGGCAACTCACCGAGCCCAAGAGACGCTGGTTTTTCCATGTACGGCGACATAAGCATAACGGCTCTCCCAAAATACATACGAACTTCGAGTCGGATTTTCGCTCGCCGGGTCGTGAAGTGGGTATGAAGACACTGCTAGCGAGAGCGAATATCATATTGAGTATGGAAAACCACAGCCGTAAGCTGGACGCGGGTGGCTCTTTTCTTTCGTGTGACGCGAACTTCGCGTACCTGGCCCGATACAAATCCTCATGGAGATAGGGGAACATGGGGCCGACGGTAGGGAAATACTTCTGAAAGAGAGTTTCTGCTTCATCCCGCGATGGGAGAGCAAAGGGATCGATTTATCCTGCACCAGCCTGCTGGGTGGTAGCGGCTTAGCCTCACGCGGCCTCGGCGAAAAACTTGTCCAGTAGCTGCGCGTGAATGGGTGCTCTGGCTCGACGGCGCGAACGATGAACCGTAAAAGGGCCAGGTTAGAAAAAGTTCCGATGAACTGGTTTTCGTCTGCCTGGCTGCCGGGTGTGATGGCGCTTATGCCACCTAGCGTGTTAGGCGCTATGGGAAATTGCCGAGGCTCTGAAATCTGCGGTTCAGCCTCGTGTTGCTGGTTCCACGACACGAGCCGGTCTTCCAATAGACCAAGGCATTGTTTGAGATTCACGACTTCTTGGTGACTGCGATTTGTTAGAAATATGGAGGTGGCCCACGTCGCGGCACATAGAAGATGGTCGATACTTACAGATCTGCATCTTTGACAACATCCGCGGGAGGAGCCTGGACGTTGGGCTTCTCGTCGTACTGCAGGAATTGGGAGTGCCGGTGTCCTGGCAGGTTAAACACGGTGAGCCGCCGTCGCACTGCAGATCACAAGTTAGTACGGGTTTGGAAGCTTCTGCTTTTTGATGACATACTGTGGATTTGCGTATTCGGCATGGCCAGCACGCGATCGAGAGCCGCGGCCTCTTGAAGTTCCGCTTTTGATCGTGCGACATGTCGATTCCAGCCCGATGTTGTTGAATGGGTGAGCTGCGTTCAGTGGAAAAAGCGAGGTTGGTTGTTGGCTACCAGGTGGTTTTGGAAGGTCCCCTCCGTTGTGGTGCCCTGTGTGGTGTAAGGCAAGGAAGGAACGACGAATAGACCCACAGCTGTAAGGCCGCTACTTTACAGCCATCTCTTCGGTGGACCCTGTTAGACCATTGAAGCAGGCACAACCCGGGGACAGTAGCCACCACTGATGCGGGGAGCAGACAATGCCCCACATCATCTGGACGTTAGGGTAACGATACCCTCGGTAACGACTGTCTCCCCGCAACGCCGTGATTCCGCCGCGTTCTGCTTTTCGGATTCCCGGTCCCCGTTGTTTAAGACCGAGGATGCGGGGCGCTGAAAGGGATCCAGTGCCGGGGTGCCATCCCGTTCCCCGACTCCCCCGCTGCTTTGGGAAAGACGTATATCTGCGAGTCCGCGCGAAGCCTGCATGGCCCCGAAACTTGGTTCGTCTGGTCATCCGCCATCATGTCAACACAAGCATTCCTCGATCAAGTCGTCCTCGTCATTGGTACAGAGAACGTCTCTTTCGACCACAAACATGGAGCTATGCCGGGGCTGGCCGGCCTAGATGCCTACGGTGATCCCTTCTCTTCCTCGTCGGATCATCAACCCACCGGCGCTGTCCGACCCAAAACACGAGAGCAAGTCCAGGATGTTGTCAAGCTCGCCAACACACATAAGGTTCCTCTGTGGACCGTCTCCCGCGGCAGAAATCTGGGATATGGAGGCTCCGGTGCCGTCATCGAGGGAACCGTGGTTCTGGACCTACACCGCATGGATCGGATCGTCGAGGTCAATGGCGAGTACGGCTACGCCATAGTCGAGCCCGGTGTTTCCTTCTTCGATCTCTACGACGAGATCCAGCGCCAGGGCCTGCATCTCTGGCCCTCCGTCCCCGCCATTGGCTGGGGATCCGTCCTCGGCAACACCCTCGATCGTGGCTTCGGCTACACTCCCAACGGCGAGCACTCCCAATCGCAGTGCGGCATGGAGGTAGTCCTGCCTTCAGGAGAGCACCTCCGGACCGGCTCCGGCGCCATGACAGACAACAAAACGTTCGCCCTCTACAAAGGCGGCTTTGGTCCCAGCCTCGATGGGCTCTTCTTCCAATCCAACCTCGGCGTTGTCACCCAACTCGGCATCCACCTTACTCCCGCCCCAGAAGCCTACGCCACCGTTGAAGTCGATGTCCCCCTCGAAACAGACCTCGTGCCCCTCATCGGCGCCATCTCCGACCTCATGCGCCGCTCCATCATCCTCAACTCCCCCTCCATCGCAAACATCTTTCGTATTGCCCTCACCTCTGGCATCCCCTCCGTCCTCGGCAAGATGGTCACGCACATGCAACCCAACTCCTGCGTCCCCTACCCGCTCCTCGAAGAAATTCGCCTCGAGCACGGATGGGGCTTCTGGCGCGCGTACTTCTCCCTCTACGGCTCCATCGAGATGCTCCCCGCACTCAAAGCCACCGTCAGCCGGGCGCTCACTGCTGTTATCCCCGCCGTGCAGATAAATTACGTGCGTGAATTCCCTGGTACGCCCGGGCAGTTCATCTCGGCCGCGAAGGATATCGTCGCGGAGGAGATTCCGCACTCGGGGATTCCGACTGTTGCGCCGATGGGGATTATCAACACGCGCGGTATCGGCATTAACCGTGATAAGAAGGAAGGAGAAGGAGGCGCGCACATCTGTTTCTCCCCTGTCATTCCCCCGTCCGGCCGCGAGTTGTACGAGTGGTATCTCACGGCGAAGAAGAAGACGGAAGACGCGAAGTTTGACTTCTTTGCCGACTTTCATGTCTATGCGCGGTACGTTATTGCTATCGACTTGATTATCTACACGCTTGAAGAGGAGGCAGCTTTGATGGAGTTGTATAGGGGACTGTTACACGATGCGTCTGTGCAGGGGTATATGGAGTATCGAACTCATGTGGGCTTCATGGATGAGGTGGCTGCCAAGCTGGACTTCAACGGTGGTGCCTTTGGAAAGGTTCTTGGGAAGTTGAAGGATGTGTTGGATCCAAATGGGGTTTTGTCGCCGGGGAAGTCGGGCGTTTGGGGAACTGCTGGGAGAGGCGGAAGGATGTAGAAAAGACTCAGACATAGGACAGAAGCCATCTCGTTCATTTCTTTATAGTTGAACTCTCGACTCATGCCCGTACTCGCTGTTTGCCAATCCGTTAAGAGGGTCCTCAGTATTGGTGCAGACAGGAGGGAACAGTTTGCAAGCTGATACAAAATGGCGCGACTCCTTGATATGCCTACCTACCACATTCACAAGAAACGAAGCGCGACCTCCAGGCTGATGCAAGATTCGCAAGACGTAGCATGCAGCCAAAGCATGGGTGCTGGGGCATCCAAGACCCGAACTCAAATTCGGACTCAAGTGCTCCGACTGCGACCCCCAATCTAGAAAACAGCCATGCCAAGGTGAACACCACTCGAAAGCGAGGCACGGAGAGACGTTCAAGCGAAGAGACACCCAGAACCCTTCGTCTTATTTCACTGGAATGCCAGTTTTAAATTGCCATATCGAGGCTGAGACCTCCCTTCCCCGCAACATCGGGACGCAGCGGACGCCGTCAGACCTCTGGGTCGGGGGTAATACGCATACCTTAAGAATTGCGAATCCCCGGTTGTTCGGTAGACAACCTTCCCAAAATAACCGGTCGCTCGCCACCGCCCTCTACCAACGCCGATATTAGCCAGATATTGCCGCATCCGTCGTTACTACGACACTGAGCACCAAACCCTATCACACAACCAGGGATACGAGATTCTTACCTTTCGGTTCCAGAACGCCAATAAACAGCGGCCGCCACCCCGATACTTAAGTATCCCTGGCGTCCCCGTCCGCCGCCGCCTTTCAAGTTCCCATCCCACCTCCCCATCAACTCCCGAACACCCCTCACCATCATCCAAGATGCGCCTCTCTGCCTTCCTCCTGGCCACAGGCCTCCTCCCCGCCGCCATCGCCAGCATCGTCATCCTCCCCGGCGGCGCCCCGCGCCCCTTCCAGCCCCGCCCGTTCTCCCCCCTCGCCACAACCCCCTACGCCCTGTTCAACAACAGCGCCCCCAACGAATTCCTCTCCCCCAAGACTAAAGTCCTCATGTCCTCCCTGGATTCTCTCTCCCCCTCCCTCTCCGCCTCCTCCTCACTCTACCCCTCAGGCGACTCCTTCATCCGCGGCGCCATCCAAGCCTGGGGCGAGCATCTGCACCTCGTCATCCGCCCCGAGGAAGTGTGGTTCACCATCCTCGTGCAGATGAATTTCTTCATGAATGCCCACGCCGAAGAGCTTCGCAGCATGTTTGTCAACCACACGGGGCAGGAGGTCATTTACATCGAGGACTTCACGTGGTATGACGTGCTGCGGAAGTTTCAGTTTGCGATACAGGAGAAGGTTAAGGTTAAGTGGTTGTTGGAGTGGATACGGCCAAACTTTACGACGACGACGGAGAGTGATATCATGACGGCGAATGTGCTCATGATGGGGCTGACGAAGGCGTTTTTCAAGTTTGAGGGGGGGATTGTGTGTGGCTTGCCGTCGGTGACGCTGCTGGGGGAGGAGGGGGATTGGGTCAAGATGGTGGAGAAGTTGGATCGGCTGGCGGAGTTTGGGGCCGAGCCGGCCGAGTATGCGCGGAGGTTGAGGCCGATTTTGGGGCGGTTTGTGAGGAGTTTTAGGGAGCCGGATTCGAAGGAGATCAGGGCGTTTTGGAATGATATTGCGGTAGCGCATCGGTATACGCTGTGTGGGGCGCCGCCGATTTCGATCACGGGGTGGATTGTTGGGTTTTTCTACTGGCGGTCGGATGGGAAGCCGTTTGCCAGGGCGGGGACGAACCCGGAGTATCAGAACCCGGATTTCTTGGTGATGGATAATATCACGTATCCGACGGTGGATATCACGAAGCTGCCGGTTGGGTATGCGCGCGCGCCGTTTATCATGCGCGACTTCAACAACGAGGCGCGCTTCGAGGCGTATGTTGCGGCGGGGACCATTGGCAAGCAGATCAAGTCTGGCCCGCCGGCGGGGTACGCTGATGCGCTGCGCAGGTCGGGGGGCGATCTGACGCTGTTGGATGAGAGCAAGAAAGCGAACCACTCCACGCTTCAGCCGATGTCGGCTTGGATGCTGTACGGGCCTTCGCCGCATAACGCGACGACGACGTCCTGGTCGGAGGAGGCAGAACTTTTCTCGGATCTGTACTCGAAAATGCTTTCGGATGTGCCTCATGGGGGGACTTGCCGGGCGAAGTAGTTTCTGGGAGAGTGTAACGAAGCTGTTGTTCAAGACCTGAGCGACTGCTCCAAGTGGTGATCTTCGTTGGCCAGAGACTGGCTTCACCGCACAGCTCCATGAGGATTTTGCTTGTTACTACTGGTGCTCCGCGTAGATAACGTCTCGTTATATTTTCTTCGGTGACCAAGGCCCAATCCCAAGTCGGGTCATCCAACATGCCGGAGGTAGCATCCCCATGCGGCCGGCATCTCGTTCCGATCGCCAAGACTTGTACCGCTATTGTCAGTTACCAATAATAGCTCGGGTTACATCCCACCACGCCATTGGATTGGCGGCTGTTCAGGATGTGCGCGAGAACTCCCTGAAGAGGGGACTTCACCGCATTGTATGGCTCGGGTTGAGGCAAGTGGACATCACTGTTTCGAGATGATCGGCCGTTGCCTCTGATCGTCCACTTCTTCGTGCTCGTGATATCTGACTCAACTTCTAAGACGGTAATGTCACTGTCCACGGTGAACGGGTCGCTTACCTCGCGAGTAGTATTTCACGACCTTGCTCCCCTCTTCGCCATAACTTGCCCTTGCTCTGCTAGTTGCGATACGGTATCATGATGCAAACCTGAGCACTTTATCAAGTCGCACATCTCGAGAGCAGGGCACTTGCTCACCAAAACGCTCACCCATCATGAAGCTCTCCATCACCACCATCATCACGCTCCCTTCCCTCGCCCTCCTCACACTTCCCCCTGTGGCACTCGCCCAGTCTCCGACCAACTGCAACCCCGCCACCAAATCCCTCAACCCCTCCGACTTCATCCTCACTGAGCAACCCGACAATCCCAACCTCACCACCCTCTCCAAAATCTTCACCGCCTCCGGCCGCCTCACTCAAGTCTCGACCCTCTTCACCGACACAAACCGCCGCCTCACCGCTGACCCCTCAGGCCACTTGACCTGGCAGTCCGGCGACAACACCACGCCCAAGTGGATCCCACAAGGCATCTCGTCGACCGCAGACGCCCTCGAGGTTGGGACATACGAAGGATACAACGGGTGGGTTGTTACTTGGCATCGGGACGATGACAAGAGCGTGAGAGTGTCGTTTGTGAATCAGGGAGATAACACGTACCGGCATGCGCTGCTGGTGTATCCGTTTGCGGCGGAGGATTTCCGGGAGGTGCCGGTGCATGCTGGGGGGGTTATGTGGTATGGTGATACATTGTGGGTGGTTGATACCAACAACGGAATACGGGTGTTTGATCTGGGGAATGTGTGGGAGGTGGATATCGGGGAGGAGATTGGGAAGGTTGAGGGGAAAAAGGGGAGGTATGAGGCGAGGGAGTATCGGTACGTCATACCGCAGGTAAGGTAGGTTGCCTTTCCTTTCCGGTGGTTGATGCTATGGCTCGGGCTAACTCGAAGGAAGATGGTATATGTGGACGAGCTCTTTTCCGTTTCGGTTCTCGTACATCTCGCTGGACCGGACGGTGACGCCTGATACGCTGATGGTGGGCGAGTATCAGCCCAACACGATGGTCCCCATCCGCATGGTCCAATACGCACTGGACTACAGGACCCGCAGGCTGAAAATGGATGGCCGAATAGCCACGGCCGCATGGGCGTATTGTGTTGGGATAGTGAGAATACAGGGGGCGGTGCAGGCGGACGGCAAGATATATATATCGAGGAGCAACGGAGCGAAACCCGGAGATGTATTTGGCTGGGTGCCGGGGAAGACGGCTCGGAACAACGAAGGCTTCTTCCCGCGCAGTCCAGAGGACCTGAGCTACGACAAGAGAGGGAATAAGGTGTATGGGCTGACCGAGCATGAAGGACAGCGGTACATCACATCGTCGGATGCCTCAAAGGTGAGGTTCGACTGACGCGGAATTCGGAATTGAACATGCAAATCCCATGGGTTTCGTGCCCGTTTCACTGGTTTGTTGTTTTTCTTGGCGCCTGTAAGCTGTACGGAGCACGCTGACCGATGTCGAAATTCTTATCTCCTTTAGGTCTTCTCTAGAATGTCTAGGCGACGGTTAAGGCGGAGTCCTCCACCTGGCCCGCTTAACCTGGTCTGGCTCTGACGCGGACATGTGACGACCGGGATCCGGATCCTCTGCTTGTGAGCCCCGAAACCGCTCGCATCTACGTGGCAGAGCCGGAATCAGGAACCGGTGGCTTGCAGTGCGGTCATGGCGGCGATGTGATTCGAGATACGGAGCTCTAGATAGGGCAGTCCCCAGTGCCTACTGGGCGCGATTTTGAGGTGTCTGCACGTTGTTCTGCTGCCTGTGCCCTATTGGGTTCTTGCATCATGCACTAACCGCGGCCCTGTGGAAATGTGCACAGCCCCTGTCGCATGGCATTCGCTTCCGCTGCACTGCTATTTTGGCCGAAACCTGAATTGCGGAGTTGCGGAGTTGTGTTGAAATCATCAATGAATCTTGATCCCAGACTTCTTAGCTACTCAAGCCAATCACTGTATTTGTATTTGTCCGTACCGACGACTCTGCAAGTTGGTTGTTTAGGAGCGAGGCACCGCCCAGCTGGTCGGTCCTGGGAAGAATTCACGCGACGAGTTGTTCGGGGCGAGTGTGCTGAACCCGACCCCGTTGATAAGGGATCGCCGCTAAGATAATGTTACGAATACGCTGTGCGGACGGATTCATAGGGCAGATGACACCTCGCGGGATGCTCGCAATTCCCTTCGAGTGGATCAACCCGCCATTCGGGTCGTGTTTATCAGTCCAAGGAAATTTGATGCTATCGTCAGGACCTGCTGAGGCTCGTCAGTTCCTGCTAGCGCAGTCGCTAATTATATCGCGCCAGCGAGGAAGGGCTCCGCATCTGGCGGATTATTCTCGCTGCACCGCGAATGATTGTGCTGGTGATGTTGCAGCGTGGAGGATGGATGCATGCTGCTTGTAAGACGCACCGACGCGGTCGTGGGACGCCATAAGCTTTGCCGTCACAAAACCGAGGTCGTTGCTGACAGACAGATGATGCACCCCATCAGGCAGCTCCCGTTCTCGGCAGCTCTGCCAGAATTTACGGATATGGGGAGATGTTAGACTCGCACGAAGAAAAAATTCGGTTGGCGCAGCATCGCCAAAAGGTATGGATGGGTACGGAGGACCTCACTCGCAACATCGACGTCCATCAAGCGTGTGCCCTTATCGCCCAGCGCAAGCCACATCGGACAGTTGGGCCCGAGTTGTCCCTCGGACTCGCGCGCACTCGTTCGCTGCTCCTTTCGATGTGAAACTAGGGGCGGTGGCGAGGCCTGCTCTTGCGGCCGACGATCGATCGTTTTGCCCGCAGAATGCCTTTCGTGCCAGCCAACGCCGGCTGTGGTGGGCCGACAACAGGACGAGAGCGTCTTTGCTGCGACGTCAGACGGCAGAAGGAAAGCAGACGTGAATGGGATCTGGGGGTGATTGGGTCAGAGGCGGTCCGTGCCAAGCCTCCACCCAGCGCGAACCCCCCGCACTGGAACGCCCCTGCCATTCCTTTGCACCACTGCCCGCTTGGGAGGGCGAGCAGGACGCCAAGGTCTTGCTTGCATCAGCTCACTCTTCGAATGTGGCTAGATCGCCAGTTAGGGACAGGCAGGAGGTCCCCAACCAAGGGGCGCATTCCCTCCTTCGATGCTGGGCGCGGCGGTCGTGGGAGTGCGGTTCAAGAATTAAAAACCGCCGCCCCCCCTCCCCGCGTTGGTTGTCTGTGGTGAGCGGTACTCGGTTCGACCTTATCGGCTCAATCCATCGTCCTACAGTGCTGACCGGACACATTCTGCCTCCCGGTTTCTTCATGCGCAATCAACCTTAAATCCGGGACACATCAGCTGGGGGACAAAACCAGACGCTGTCCCGTCATCTTCCCATCTCCCATCACGTCAGCACTCAGCGTCTCCGTTGCAGTTCACCGCATCGCGATACACGACCGCCGTTGCGACACGGCGCCGCTCCGCAATTGTCGGTTCGCACTCGCCTACTTCCCCGCGACTCCGCAATCCAGGACCTCCGCCGCAAGCCGAGATCGTCACCACACAACATGGGCTCCGGCTTAAGTTGCTTTAGGAGCAAGGCGAAGAGGGAGGATGGGCTAGGAGAGAAGGATATCGATTTCCCAGTGCGTCTACACGATGGCAACGCCTCTTTAGATGTCGTAAAGCTAGGGAACACAATCCGCCGTTCCGCGACGTACCCGGGCCCCACATCGCATGTACCGAAAGCACTCTCCCGTCGAACTACCGATCTCGACATAAAATACCAACGCGAGCAGCGCGATGATCAATGGGCGCCATCACCCACCTCAACGCAAGTTTCTGACATGACACTGGTCACGACGCTCAATGGGTTAGAAAAGGATGCAAAGCTAAAAGAGGAGGACGTTGACGACCCCAAGGGCAAGGAAAGGGCGCGAAAAGCCGAGGAGGCGCGAATTAAGGCCGAGAAGGAGGAGCAAGAGCGCATGGACTTCCTCCAATGGATGTAAAATGCAAGATGGTTAAGATGGTGGTTGTTACATTGCGGGCCTGCGCATTCCCTTTGTCTTGTTATATATGGATTACACCGCGGTCTCCCTCGGCGCGGGGGACCAGACATACAGGCGCTGTTGGATTTATCGCATCGCCGGGCGATGGACTTTTTGGGCATTTTGGCGTTCACTGGCATTTGGTTCAACCACGGGCGGGTGGTGATCAGTTTGGCTGACAAGCATCGACTTGCAAGCAAAAGCACTTGGCTTACAATAGTTATTCTTCTGGACCTTTTTCCCCTTTTCTCAAGGCCGCACTTTGTCTCGCTGGTCGCAATCAGGGTTACGGAATTTCAATTCGAGGTCTGGGTTTCAGAATTTCACCATTCAGACCCACTTTTCATTCTGACATTGAAAAACTACGCACGTGCCACAGGTACTGGGGGTTAGGGTTATCTGCAACCGTACCTTCATGGCACTTCACAGGCATCATCCCCTCTGTGTCAGGGGCCTAGCCAGCCAAAAGGTGGGGCGTATGCTAACCCTTACATAACCCCAACCCTGAAATTCTGGCCATTTCAGGGTTTGGATTTTCAGAATTTGGAATCCCAATCGGGCGGAATTCTGAAATGAAAGAATCATTCCGTACCCCAGTCGCAATTAGGCCCGCGTCATCAGCTGCTGAAGCAGCGCCACAGCGCGCCAACATTCAGGCACTTGTGCCCCGTGCTTCAATTTCACGACTCTGTGGTTGGCCCAGACACGCGATCGATGTGGCTCGAAATCTCTTTTGCATTGATGAAATTGCCTCCAGGTCAGCCAGCCGTCGGAGCTGGTCGCTGACGGTTTGGACACATCGCGCGTTAGACATCGCATGCTAGAGGGAGACATGCCCGGCCGATGAGACCTGCCCGAGTTCGCCTTGCACAGCAGTTGCAGGCGCACTGTAACTTATGTCGTAGCTCATCAGCCTCACCATACTGTTTCGGCCGCGGAATGAGGCCTTTAGGATCGCCACTAGAACGCCGAAAACAACTCGTACAGCGAGTCAATGCTACTTTCAGGGCTACGCGGAGAGGAAGATCAGCGGAGCTGGGCCCCTCCCGCGATGGGGCCCGCGTCGCCAGTTTTAAGGCAGAAACGACGGGACCCCGCGCCTCCACCGTGGACGGGACTTGGCGATCGTGGAAGCCCGCTCCCTGTAAAGACCTAACTTGCGAACAACAAAAATAAAGAAACTCCTATGAGCAATTAATTCTCAGGGTCTTTTCACAATGGAGATTGCCAAGAAGCTTGCGGTTCGCTTTGCGAAATGCCCCTGAATTCAGGTCGGCCCCTGCATTCCATGCCGTCAGTCAATGCAGCCATTCGGTCCGCAGTCGTTGCCCGGAAAAGGCTTACTTTCAGATGGGGCAGCGAAGCGAGCACTCCTGCTCACGTGCACCCTACACCTGACGAAATTTGGCAGCCACTTCATGAGAAAGGGGCATGTCAACATCGAGACGTCACATTGGGGCCTATGGCTGAGCATCTACGTTCTTTGCTCCAATGCATGCCTGCCTCCAATTGTCGCTCTTTGGTATTTGAGCTATTTGTGATAGTACTGGCAGCTCTCAACTCATATATCGTGCCCTGCATTTCAGGACCGTGGGCCTGGTATCTAGCCAGTGGCAGCTGTCGCGGTACTTGGTAGGCGTGGCAACTGCTGTCTTGAGGGTCTCGTGACTTCACTACTCGACAACTTTGTCCAGAACATTATGGCTTGGTTGGCTCACTCTCGCATGTTCCCCGCATTCAAGAAAATGGCCAAACTTGATCGCAGTTATGAAGAAGGCTGCAAGTAATTGGCGCACGTCTTGGACATTCCGAGATCTGGTGCTGTCGGCGCATCTGAGGTTGGCTGGAAGAGTAACTCGATTCCGAGCATGATCATGGATGCTCAACCGGCTACGTACGACTTAAGACTCTAAAATGTCGACACGGCTCTGAAAATAACCTGCAGTTGACCCTAAGTGACCGAGTTATTAATTGAGCTAATTTGGGAATGAAACGAGTGACCCAGGGAGAATGGGACATCCATTGCCGACTTGGGGAGCTGAATTGAGGTGTTTTGGCAGGCTCAGGTGGAGGGGAGACGTGCATCGCTCTTGCACAGATCACTTCCAGTGAGCGCGGGCCCAAACCAGAAAAACAATCTCTGCAACTTCGAGCCCGACGAACTTCCGATCGCGATCGATGCGTGTCATGCGACGATAACGCGAAAGAGCCAGCTCACATTGTCGAATAATGCTCAACTCGGCATTGTCGTCTGCAGGAGAGCGATAGCGATGCGCACGCCGTTGCAGTCATCTGACGATGTACTGAAAAGCGGAGGCTGGTGTCCACCCCGCTCAATTCGAGAAGCGGTCTCAGACGCCCCAGGCGGTGGAAGATGGCAAGCAATGCCGAGGACAGCCACAGCAAAACACAGCACGCAGCGAAAAGGGGGCACCCGAGTGCACCAATCTGGGCGCTACAAAGTTAAGCGATTGAGGGCAGAGGAATCGATCGAGGCTCATCGCAAGTGGGCGGCGTCGACGTGGCAGGCGAAATTGAGAAACCACTTTCCGACGGCGGATTTCAGGCTGCAACAGCGCCATGGATCACGCCCATCAATTGACGACTGTGAGTCCGCCATTTGGCAGCGCTGCGGATGCAGCCCCCTTTTGTTTGGGCTCTGCCCAAAATTTGACCCAATGCCCAACGCTTGGCTGTCGGGGAAGCAGCGGCCCGCGACATGGTTGGGCGAAGGATGGAACGGTCAGACCCAGCCCATCGGTGCCGGCAAAACGACCACTCGCGGTGGCTGCAGCGGCCGGGATCGCTTTTCCGGCATCGCGTGCGGGGACTCAGGTGCTGTCGATGGCCAGTGGCAGCAGGCGGGACGATGGGGCGGACGGGGCGGATGAGGGGCCAATGGCTGCAGCGCTGGATGCTGCCGACAGAAGGTTGGCGAACAATGCTGCCACGTCAAGCCAGTGCAGGGTAGCTTGGTGGAACTGCCAAATCGCACGCCCAAGCCCGTTTCGAGTACGGATCGCTGCAGATTGGCGAGGCGGGTTGGGCCGGGTCACGAGTGGGCTCCCAGCGACCACGCGAGCCCAATGCCCCCCCGCGAATAGGGACAGGTCACGGACAGCGAAGCTGGCACCACTCAGGAGCGGCCTGCGTGGTGACTCAGGTCCAACCCGCTGCCCTCGGAACAGGCTCTTTCGTCGACATGTCGACCTTGCCTCTTCTGCCCGCGGCCTCAGGCGCCAGCTCTTGTGCCAAGGCCTCTTGAGTGCACATTATATAGTCACCGAAACACGCCGTCCATTCCCCGGCCTCACAGCTCACCAAGCCCACTCGCATTGGACGCCAGACCATCGTGACAGACGATAGCGTCAACAACCACGACGTCACCGACGACACCGACACCCTTCCGCTCCCCTCCGTCCGATTCGTCAGGACGGATCTCCCAAGCTGGCTGCCAAAACGGCTGACATTTTCGGGACACACGCGGAGCCGCTCCTGGCTCTGTTTGCCGGTGCCAACTACCCCTCACCCCCCTCCGAAGCCCCAGACCGCGACGGGTCCGAAAGCATGGGTTCCCACGCCGAAGCCGACCCCACCCATGCGGTGGACGGCCTTGTCCGTGCCATCCGGGACTTGACGTCGGACCCCAACTACAAGCTGGTGGCCGATGTCTTCAGCGAGTTCCTCTTCCTTAAGGACCACAACCACCGCCTCTCCATGTCCCACCGGGAGACCATGGAAGAGTACCGCAAGTTCCGCAACGACCTGGAGGCCACCAAGGACAAGATCGAGAAGGAGAAGAGGGACCTGGAGGGCATCATCCAGGAGAAGAAGCAGGAGATCGTCCAGCTGAGCGCCGTTAGGGCCGCGCTCGAGGCCGACCTGCACGACACCCGGGTGAGCCTCGACCTCGAGAAGAAGAACGCCAACGAAGCTGCCCAGACGGCCGCTCAGAAAGCTGCGAGCGCTGCAGAAGCTGCTCTGAAGGAGTTGACGGAGCTTCAGGCTACCAAGGAGGCCGAGCTTGCTGAACTCCAGGCTAGCAAGGTGGCAGAGCTTGCTGAGTTGCAGAAGTCAAAGGAGACAGAGCTTGCCGCGCTCCAAGCCTCAAAGGAAACCGAGCTCGCCGAGCTTCAGGCATCGAAGGAGTCCGAGCTTGCCAACCTGCAGTCATCTAAGGAGACTGAACTTGCCGAGCTCCAGACATCAAAGGAAACCGAGCTATCCGACTTGCAAGCATCAAAGGAGACGGCCCTCGCAGACTTACAGGCGGCGAGGGAGCAGGATATTGCCGACCTCACAGCAGCCAAGGATGGCGAGATCGCCGATCTCACCGCAAGGAAAGACGGTGAGATTGCCGACCTTGAGGCGGCAAAGGCTGCCATCGAGGAGGCCAAGAAGAACGCAGAGGAGGCTGCCGCTGCTGCTGCCGAGGTTGCTGCTCTGGAGATCGCTGCACTTACCGAGGCCAAGACTGGTTTGGAGGAAGTCAAGGCTAACAACGAGGCCGAGATTGCGACCCTGAAGGGCGAAGTCGCATCCCTTGAAGAGGCGAAGGCCGGCCTGGAGGAGGTCAAGGCCAATAATGAGAGCGAGATCGCCACTCTCAAGGAGAACGTCGCTAACCTCGAGGAGGAAAAGAAGAAGGTTGAGGAGGCGCTCGCAGCCGCTAACGCGGATATTGAGTCTCTCAACGCTACAGTGGCCCAGAAGAAAACCGAGATTGAGAGCCTGCAGGAGTCTCTGCGGGCTGCTGAAGAGCAGATTACCTCGCTGCAGCAGACGGTTGAGGAGAAGAATGGAAAGATTGATGAGCTCCATGGCAAGCTCACGGACGAGGGAGAACGCGCCGACAAGGCCGTTGCCCACGGAAATGACCTCCAGATTCAACTCAACGACACCGAGCAAACACTCGAGGTCACATCCGGTCGCCTCGCCGATCTCGAGCAGTATCGCGTTGTCTTGCACGAAGATAACGAAGACGTGTAGTATGTCGCGCCCCCCCTTCATCTTGTATCCCTTGCTAACCCCTCTCAGCGTGACGGTCCTTGACAAGATTTGGACCAACATTGTGACCCTCGTCGAGGGAACCTTCCGCCCCGATATTGACGAGGGTATCCTCCAGGACCCCTCCTGCTGGACCAACCTTCGTAGCTCACCGTACCTGAAGCACGCAACACAGCTCCAGATCCCCCTCCCCCAATCCAACAGCCCCGCTGCTAAGGGTATGCGCATCAGCGCTGTCCTCGCCGTTCTGTCACGCGCGCTCCATCGTCACATCTTCCGCCCCGTCTACCTCTTTGACGACGATGACGAACCCTTTTGCAGGTTCCTTCGCAGCCTCGAAGATGAGGACCCCTCGCGCGAGGCCCACCTGCGCGCCACCCTTCTCTCTATGTCGCAGGAGCGTCAGATGGAGCAGGGCGCCCGTCGCATCAAGACGGTCGTCCGCGAGGTATCCTGGCTGGTACAGCACTTGCTGTCAGCGCTTCAGTTTGAGGCGTTTTGCTCTGGTCTTGAAGGTGCGTGTCGTCTGGCTTGCGAGCAATGGATGCGCATCCAGATGGCACAACTCAAGATCGAGCCGTATTTTGGTCCTCCGTACGACGACTTCGATTGGCAGGTGCTTGAGCTGCCTGAGTTCTCGGAGGGGCTGCGCGGAGAGGATGGTGGTTCGGCGACCATGAGCGGCGGAATGTCGGTTTCGATGCCCAATGGCACCGACGATGGCGAGGAGGGCATGCACGACGGCCCGCTGGAGGCGGTTGAAGCGAACGCCGCCGAAGGAACTCCCGAGGCCGACGCCGAGGCTGCTGCACTGCAGGACGCTCAGGCCGCCGAGACCGCTGAGATGCAGGACGCCGAGGCCCTTGAGCATGGTGCGCATGACATTGAGGGCGGCGCGTCGATTCAGGAGGAGGATATGGAGGAGTATGATGACGGGGAGATCTTGCCCGAGGAGATCCTGCTGGTGGTGTGGCCGAGCATGTGCTCGGTCGAAGGCGGTGATCTGGTCTCGATTACCCAGGGTCTGGTCATCTCCAAGGAGCAGGCTCGTCCGGCGCTCGAGGAGGTCCGCGCGCGTCCCCGCATGATGGCGAGACCTGGTTCGCGCCGCGCGAGGACCATGTCGATGCCCGGTCAGAGCAGAGGCAACAGTCCGACGCGGGCGAGGGCGCCGGTTTTTCCACAGGCCCCGCGAAGCCCCGCGCCGGGGGAAACGATCGGCGAGGGTGGTCCCGACGATGGGTGAAGAAACTCGTCGACTGGCAACGTAGCCGGTGGGAGGACATAGAGGAGGATACGAGGGACGAAGGGGATGCTAATTCGCAGCTGGAGAAGTTGAGTCGATGGAGTGTGTAACAAAAGTTTGGCGGGCTGTCTGTTGTACCTTTCCTTTCCACCCTCGTTTTATCCTTTTCCTTTGTACCTGGCATGGACGAGAGCCATTGCGATTAAAAGGGGGTTGTGTCTTACTAATGATGATAGATGATGTTCTTCTCTTTTGGTCTCTTGGGTCTCTTTTCCTTACCTGGTCTTTTGGGCTGTATCTTGGCTGAACAGTTTGTTTACTCCTGGCATTTTTGGGACGCATATCGCATTGGCATGGCGTGGCATGGTATGTTGGGTTTGCATGCGCCTGTGTACAAGATATGTTGGAGGGATGATGACATAGATACTTTGCTATCTGAAACCAGCCCATGGGCTTTCTTCCTGGCATTTGTGTTTACCCATGGGCTTTGTGACTGGTCTGATGTTACTGGCAGGCTTGAAGCGGGGCGACAGACATTGAGCGTTATCCCCGAGACTCTTTTTCTTTCCCGGAACTGGAGGGACAAAAGGGGGGTGTGTCCCCGCATCTGCACTCCACCGCGGTCCAGCCAACCACCACACGCGCTTTACTTGGGGCTTCTGCGGCGCGCGATTGACTGGTCAGCGGCGCGCCAACATGACAATGTGGTGATTCTTGCAGAAACATACGCGCAGTGTACATGGAGCTGCAGCTGCGATTCGGCACCGGGGGTCGCGGCGTCCAGACCCGCAGCAGTCCAGAGCCCGCTGACGCCTGGCGAATCAATGTGTCATTGCGACGACAAAAGAACCTCAACACACCTGCCAGAGCCTCGTCGAGGGCGGGGACCGGCGGTCTCGTCGTGAAGGTGTGAGGGTTGCACAGCGCTTGGATTGGTTGGGGGGGCATGAAAGTGCGGCTCTGGGCAGCCGAGGGTAGCCCTACATTGTGCCGTGCTGTCTGCCTGGAGGGCTGGGGAGGGCTGTCAGACGGGAGACGGGGAATCCGGGGCGATCGATCGGGTGCATATAAGCCGGAGGCTTCTCCCTGAGGAAGGGAAAAGTTTGGCTTGTTGGTTCATCGAGCCATTTGATCGAGCCATTGGCACGGGAAAGACAGACCAATTCGTCCCAAAAAGACATTGAATATTGTTGAGGATGGTTTCAGGGCACTTTGACGGGCTTGTCAACGCCGTGAGGGCGTGAGTTGTTCATGCCGCTCGGGTTTTGGGGAAAGGGGCACCTTGCTGACCAGTTACTTCCCCACACAGACTCTACCTCAACCCGAGGTTTTCCGACCTCAGCATCGTCAGCTCCGCCCGGACGTATCCCGTCCACCAAGCAGTTGTTTGCTCTCGGTCTCCGTACCTTGAAGAGAAATGCAGCGATCCTGGCTTTGGGGTGTGTACTGTCTGTCTCTAGTGAGGGAATGTGAGCGGAGACTGACCTAAAATAGGCCTCAGGAAACATTATCGAGGTCAAGGATGACGACCCCCAAGCTGTCCATCTCGTGATCGAGTACCTCTACAACCTTGACTACACCGACGCACTCCCGGACGACCTCATCAACCCCCTTCAACCCAACGGCCACGCCTCAGATCATGAAGGCGCTACCTCCACACCCGACGGCTTTGGCGTCGCCTCCACGCTCGACGGCTTTGCGCCCGAGTCCCCCGTTGTCGCAACTAACGGCTTCAACCACCCCGAATCACCCGCGCCCGCCGCGCCACTCGAGGAACGACAAGAGACCCTCGTGCCCGAAACTGAAGGCGCCTCCCTCGCTGTCGACAACGAGCCCCTCGACGACTTCCTTAACATCAAGAAATCCCCCGTCATAGGCAAGAAGAAGAACAAAAAGAAGAACAAAGGCGCCCGTGCAAAGTCCATCTCTGAGGCAGACGCCGAAACCCCCGCCCCAGCCCCTGAAGACACCCCCTCCCAAAACACCCGCCAGGTCGAGATGCCCACCTCAATTGACACCACCACAACCACCAATGGTAACGGCATCACTAACGGCATCACCAACGGCAACCCTCCTCCTCCCATCGAATCCCCTCCCACCCCTCCTCCCCCTCCCACAACCACCACCACCCAGCTACAAACAACTCTAACCACTCACGCGAAACTCTACTCCCTCTCCGCCAAATACGGCATCTCCGAACTCCAAGCCCTCGCCCTCTCCAAATTCCAGTCCCACGCCCAAAGCACCTGGGACGCAAATGACTTTGTGCACGCCGCGGGGGAGGTGTATTCGTCGCCGCTGTTACTGGAGGAGAGTCATGGGGAGATGAGGAGGGCGGTTACGGGGTTGTTGTTTGGGCATCGGGAGTTGCTGGATGGTGAGGGGGAGGGGACGAGGGTGAAGGAGATTCTGAGGGGGGAGTTGGGGGTGGATTTGATTATGAGGTTTAGGGAGGAGGGGGTTTGGTGATAGAGGGAGGGCAGGAAATGGCGTGTGAGGGGAGCAGGGGTTGGGGTGATAAGGGGGTTGCTGGGTCAGTTGTGGATGGAACATGATGTTAGTTTGTGTTTTCAACTTGACAGCATGATGGGAAATATTGCTGTAGGAAAAGCTATACGCATGTGTCAGGGTTACGGGTATCAATGGGGAGTTAGTTTTGCTTGATGTCGGCATTTGAATCTCGAGTAACAAGAGTAACAACCAAGTGCCCGCCATGCTCGCTTAACAACGTCGGGTGGTGCCCCGGGTTTATATGAGGCATCCTTGGCGATCCTAACGCCGCGCTATGCGTTTTTAGCAAGGTTATCGAAGATCGGTTACACAACCGCCCCCTGAATACAGTTTCCAAACAGTGAGATTACGGTGTTTGCAACCAGGTATCCGCGGGTGCAGCACCCGATCGGAGCGCAAATCAGGGGCCGAGACTGGCAAGACGTGCAGAGCGGGTCATGATTCCTGGAGAATTAGAGGTGCCAGGTGATCACGAGCAGTGACCTTCGGTCTGACGATGTCTCCCAACAAATACGACTCGCAGACCCTTGTGGCGGGCAAGCGAAGTGCAGTATTGCGGGCAGGTAGTACGGGTGAAACGGCCGGAACAATTGATGATTCCTGTGCAAGGTAGCGCTGTGTCAGGTCAATATGCCAGTCCCCGACGGCGTCACTGGGGAGGATAATCTCCCAACGTGACGCTTTGCTGCCCAGCCCATGTTGCGTTGTGGTAATGACAACCTCGACCAAAAGAACGGCCAGGCCTGGTGCGAGATCCAGCACAGTCAATGACACAGACACGCCTTGGCCCGATCGGATCCCATTGTCATCGGATCAGCCCCCTCCCCTGTCGATCTCCAGACGTTGCACGACAACGACGCGCCAATCTCTCGTTTCCCGGGATCGACATCGCCTCCACCTTCCCTCGAAATGTGCAACGCCCTCATCGAGGTCTGGCTCTGCGGCCACTTCCGCTTCAAGGAGTGGCAGCTCGACACCTGTTCCAAGGCTCAAGGATGTCTCGAAGACCGGTGCAGAATTTTGGGACCACGGAAGGCCTTGCCGGGAACGGGTCCCTGCCCAGACTCGACCTGCAAAGGGCACGATGGGAAGGCGAAGAAGATGGTGGCGCTGCCTATTCCTATCTCGCAGCATCCGCCGCTGCCAGAGGCCTTTTGGGACGAGGATCCACTGAAGGTGTTGAGGACGACGATTTATGTGGGCATTGAGCCGGATGAGTTGGCGACTGTGAAGCCGGAGGGGTCTCCGGTTCCGTGGAAGAGGGAGGAGAATCAAGGGATTCGCGATAGTGAACTGAGCGAAGAAGATGGAAACGGTGTCGCAGAAGACGACAAAAACTCCGGGAGCGAGGTGGATGAAGTTGAAGAGCCTAGTTCTGAGGTTGAGTATTCCGAGGGGCAGGACCGGGAATAAGGGCTGGAAGTGCTTACAGAGGCTCGCGTCACTATAAGTAATGAAGTTGAGATACAATGGTTGAATGAATCTCCAAGTTCGTGGATGCTCAGTGGGGTGTGTCAAAAGACGTTCCGTGACATGCAACTGATCCTGTGCGCCTCGTAGCAATGATACCAACGGCATCCACCCAACCATGGGTTTTCGAGGCGCGGTAAATCATCATCCCCCCGTCACACCGGAAAATGATCAGGATCCTAAGACAGCAGGGGCTGTATTGGAAAGCAAAGAGCACCCGGCAATAAACATGGAAACGGCGAACAAATCAGTAAGGAAAGTGCTGGGGAGTTGTAAGCATTCAGTGCTTGTTCAAGGGCGAGAACGCCTGAGTTGGAAATGGGCGGGTTACAAATACCCATGTCTGGGCTTGGCCGGCACTCTTCCCGCCGGGCGAATCTCCTCCCGGAAACTAACACCGCCAGATCTGCCAACGGCTCTTCCGTTAGTATCCAGTGCAATGGCAAACACTCTAACATTTTCGCCGATTGCCTGGAGCGTAGCCGATGAAACCACCAGTACCGTCTCGAAGGACTCTCGCCGGACAGCCCCCAACTTGTGAGTTCTGGCACCCGCCTCAAGAGCGGCGCCATGAGCCCTCCCCGTTACCGCGAAGAACTCCCACGCCACTGCTGCCGTATCGCCGTTCCATGACACGTACACTGACGTCTCACTTCCGGAGCGCAGTGCCGCGACGGCTGTTCGCTCCCGCGGCCGCCCTTCCCACTCATATCGAAACCCGCGGTAACTTTGCACACCAGGCCCCAGCGAGCCCGAGTCAAGGTACTCATGGAAGATGGGCTCGGCGTCGCTAGCGCGGAATTCGGTGACGGCCCCGGCCTGGCCCCAGTTCACAAAGACGTTGCCGGTTTTCAGAACATGAGCCTTTCTCTGGGACTGGGCGGATAGACCGTCAGGTGCGGGGAATTTCTGCAGCTCGGTGGCGGTGTTGGAAGTGTGGTTGAGTTGGAAGATCCGTGCGGATGAGGAGGGATGGACTTTTTTGCCGTCTGTTAGAGCTGCATTGTCAAACAGGGAGATGGTTTCGATGGAGCCATCAGCAGACCGAGAGCGAAAGCGGGCGTCGTGCTGGTAAGCGAAAGCAACGTCATCGGACAGAGGGAAAGTTGAGTTGCGCCCGCCCAAACGCCAGATCACAGAGCCATCAACGCCGGAGAGCTTATAAACCGTGCTGGTGTGGCGGCCGGAGATGAGGTAGCTCCCCTCGTCGTCCTTGTCCACGCTGTTGATATGCAAGTAGTCCCAAGCATCTTCTGTCTGGGGATGTTCAGTTGCGCCTATCTCATCAACCGGAGCACGACCGAGCGAACCTTTCACCGACAACCTGTCAGCGGTGGCAAAAAACCGTCCAGAGTTGTTTAGATCCAACCCGGTGGGCAGATAATCGGCGATCAGACGTATGGTTCCTTTGCGTACACCCATACTAATTAACAATGAGGCTGATTTCCGCATATACATCTCGTCGCAGCGGAAAGAGGACTTTGGGAAGGATCCCTGGTACGCCGCGACCGCTGTTGCAGTAACCTTTGCTGGATTCGTTACACAGTTCGTGGGGTTCCGGGGTACGCACGCCTCCGAGGCTATCACGCAACTCTGTGGCTTTCTAGTCATGACCGTGGTACGCACGGGCCTCAGGAGGGGCAGGCTGGGCAAAGAGAAGAATCTCGCCGGAAAATTGCAGGGGTCGGCTTCTCTGAGAGATATTACCAGCCGGGAGCTGGACTGACTGACCTTTGAGCTTCTAAAGCGCAAGACGCGGAAGACCTCGACGAACCCCAGACGGGCTTGGTGTCTGCCGAAAAGAGAGAAGAGAACCACAGAGCTGCCTACCAGCCGGAGAAGAAATTGGGAAGGCGCTTTTCGCCACGGGGTGGACGATTTATCCAAGCTGCTGGCGGCCCAGGAAGAGACCTGGTGTCTATCACGAAGTTTGGGAATGGGGTCGATGGACCAGGAGGAAGAGAGAAACGGGCGCCTGGGTTCAGAACTTCAAGAGTCGCACGATCCCGCGTGGTGGTTACGTTGTCGTCTGAGCCAGTTGGCGGATTCGACTTTGGACCTTCCTTCGCCTCAGCAACGTTGGCCAGACCACCTGGTAGCTAGTCGCTCAGTCGCACGCAATGTTGCACAAGCCATCGCGGAAGCCGCGGGGGTGCTACTCCCGGACTGGCCGGCTTCGGAAACCCCCATTCGAGTGTGGCTTGAAGGTGGCTCTGTAAGGATATCCCCTAGAGCCGGCCCCTCGGGCAGGACGTTCCCTGTCCCACTTCTTTTGACCAAGAACATCGAGTCAGATGATTCTGCTTTCTGGAATGCCAGCGTTGCCGACATTGAAGCCATCATTGGACTGTCGACGTGGTGGTTGTTTGATACGCAACTGCATGCCATTGACGGGGTTGACCCTGGGAAACCACCCAGCTCTCATCGGATTCTGTTTGTTGGCAACGAAGACGATTCTAATCTAGGGGCTTGTTGCGGTGAGAGGTTGCGGGTATGGAAAGAGGGGAAGGGTATTTTGGACACCTCAAAAGTTCACCTTGTCGGGCATATTGCTCGACACGGCCGCACGCCCCTTGGTATGGTGCACACCGTGACACCCGTGGCACTGCTTTACGGGTCCCGGTCCCGGATATCAGTCTCAAGATCTCCTACTCGATTCTTCGGTTGGGGGCTTGTTCCCGAGTCAGTGGGATACCATCGAGATATGCTGGTCACCACCGTCCCCGCTAATGGACAACCCGCACGACTGGTCGGACAAGACATTTTTATTGCCGTCATCCGTTGGCTCTTTGAAATCGCCGGCAGCCCAGTCACACAGCACTAGGTACAGACGGAGTCGCTTATTACAACAGACGGCCCAGCTACTCTCCCAACTGTTCGCAACAACGCCGTCGGCGCATTAATCGACGTCTTCGCTAACAATGGCCTTGGGACCAAACAGGATGCCGCGGCGTGTATCATGCCTATTCTCACCCTGGAAACCAAAATGAGCCCTGGGCCAGCCATTGTTCAAGACTTGTTGGTGAAGGCCATTGGCAGTTTCTACAAATACGACGAGGAAAAATGGAGGGACTTCTCCAAGCAAGCAGCCCATTTCTCACACGTGTTTTACTCGTGCCGGAGTCTTCCCAACGCCCAGTTGTTCAAGCAGGTCTTTGAAAAAGCACTGGACGTATCTTTGCAAGGAAACGAAGAAAAGTCCAACGAGCTGTTGGAAATGGTCAAACTCTTCCCCGACAAACTAGGCAGTGAAGTTGTATTGACGGTCGCCGCTGGCGCTCTCTGTAGAATTCAACGCAGTCAACCAAGAACACAGTAATTACCGCCATCAAGTCTTGTTGTATTCAGGGAGCCGTCCTCTCAGCCAAGGGAAGCTCTGGTGCTCGGCCGCGCTGCGGTTCCGTGGCGCCAAGGCGCGATTACGTAATTTGACACTCTCAAGTCGTCAAGAAATGAACTTCAACGGCTTCGCTGGGCCCTGAGTATTTCTCGGTTCGGCTTTCGAAGTGTGGAAGATGTCATAGTCAAATATGCATGCAATGTCATCCAATTGGCGTTGGAATTTGTCCCTAGGCCTCAGGAAGCTGTTCCTGGGCCTGGGGAAGGGGACGAGCGAGTTTTCCGCGAGCAGACTCCGTCGAATGCCTGGGAATGGGTCAGGCGTGTGCTCGGAACTTGCGATGAAAGTCCCTTACGATGCTGAACTTTCCGAAAATACCCGCGATCTGGCAACGGAAACGATGCTGAACGTTCTTGCTACCGTTGCTGCTACGCACTCCTTGCGGCAGGGTGGTGAAATGCAAGAGGTTGATTTACGGACGGCCGAGAACCTCACACAGTGGGCCGGACAGATGGCTCAAAGGTACGTTACCACGCCCGCCCCCCACTGCGGATCTTTTGCCCAGCTAACCCGTCTGTGGATTTACCGACGGGCGCATGCATTATCTGTTGAAGCTGTAAAAGAGAAAGGGGGATGTCTGGAGTTTGCATTCAGGGGTATCGGTAATTTGGCGAATTCTCTAGCACATGACCTAAGGTGGTACGAGGAGCCGGGAAATGAGCCGGACTTCATACCTTTGGGACAGCTGCATGGTGAGACCGAGTCCACAAATGACCAGATATTCTGGGACGAAACAAGAGGACCGCAAGGCTGGTCTGCTACGGGGTGTAACCTCATTCACTCTGTCCAACCTGCCTGTGAGGGGCTGTCCGATTTATCAAGCTTGGAGTATTGGATGGACTAGTTTGACGCTGCCTTGGTGACTTGGTCTGGGAGGAACGAAATATCTCTCCTTGCTGGCAGGCCAGAACCTAGCACACACCGGCTCCTCGAGTGGCTCCTGCGCGTTTCCTCGAAATGTTTCACAAAGGTCAAAACAGATACTTGGGCCGAACAAAATTTCGGAATCAACGCCAAGTCAGACCAACACCAGCGAACAGCGCTCACCTATGCCGCGAGGGACGGCACCCTCGAGGCAGTGAAAACACTCCTCAAATGGGGGAAATACGATCCGACGCAAGCCGACTCGTCCTACCATACCCCCCTACATTATGCAGTAGAAAGAGGTCCCGAGAACAACGAAATGATCCTCGAGCTGCTCAACGCCGAGTGGCCAGCCGCCAACGGGATACGCGATGGTAACGGACACAACATATGGCACACCATCATGTCTGTTGGCTTGTTTCCGATCGAAGATGCATGCCGCCGGCTGAAAGATTATGGGATCAGCGTGCACGACATTGATCAAGGGCAAACGGCCCTTCACTATGCCGCGATGTACGACAATATCGACGCAGTACATTTCGCATTGGAGCTCGACATCTTCGTCGACCATGCGTCCCAGATCCCCATAGAAATAGGTATCGGCGGCAAAGACACGAATGGGTGGACGCCGCTAAGAGCTGCCATTCTCTACGGGAAAACAGTCGTGGCACAGGAGTTAGTTCGAACAGGGGCTAAAGTCAATAACAACTGGGGTGATTCGTGGGGGACGCCAACCGCATGGGCGGCCAGAATCGGGAATCTCGCCATGGTTGAGTTTCTTGTTGAGGAAAAGGACGCGTACGTTGGATATTTACCAGGGGTTGGACCTGAGGGGCGGAGGCGGCTGCTTTGGTTAAGGCGGCCGAGAGAGGGCATTTGAAGGTCGTGGAGTCTTTGCTCCCACGGTACAAGTTCGCTGATCACCGAGCGGTGCGAGAGATTGTGGAGAATGCATTGCATAAGGCCAGGGAGAAGAACTGTCCAGAGATAGTGGCCTTGTTGGAGGCGAAGTGTGCGGCGGCTTGAGTGTAGGGGACCACTTGATCCTGCTGTGGAACATGGTGTGCTGCCAATATTTAACCCTATAAATTTACCGGCTCCAATTAGGGACGCCGAAGAAGAAAAACACATAAGGTTGGCGCCGAATCGTGACTGTCTTCATTTTCCACTATATTTCTAATCAAAGTTCTGTTCAGATAGCGTGGAGGTATTGCTGTAGTACTCTTGAGTTAATGCCACTGCAATCATCTCGTTGCTCCTCTGAACGGCGTGTCGTCATGGCCATGTCTCAAAACGCTCAAAGAAAGTTACCTACAAACGTCGGGTGCAACGTTGAAAAACCTTGACCGATAGTTACACATTATCCCGCTGCTCGATGTCGTGTCGGAACGAATGTCTTGGCGCCTCGACGAAATGCCGTCCCCGCAACACAAGTTCCCTGCAGTAGCGGCGCGGGGCCCCGCGATGGTTCTGCCTTCGCAAGCAGACCAAATTCATGGATGGACACCTTCTGGTTGGTCATGTTATCATGCCACTTTTGATCAACCCCTTCTGTGATCAAAGACATACCCGAGGTGCGTTTGCACGCGAAGAAAGCCACTTGGCGGCAGGCTAATCGGTCTCAGGGGCTCAACGTTGTGGGGACAATAAATCCCTCAAAATAACTTCTTACCTAAGCCAAGGCACTCCGTGTCTCAGCCATGTGGTTGCTCGACGTCAAAACCTACACGCTCACGGACGTCATCAATCCCGCCGGCATCAGATATGCCATTTTATCGCACACCTGGAGCGTTGGTGAAATCTCCTTCACCGACATCCAGCGTCCCGAGCTAGCGCGCAAGAAGCTAGGATGGCACAAGATCGAGCAGACGTGTCGTGTCGCCGCGGAGCGGGGGATCCGGTACGTCTGGATCGACACCTGCTGCATCGACAAGAGCAGCAGCGCCGAGCTATCCGAAGCCATCAACTCCATGTTTGCCTGGTACAAGGCCTCGGCGGAATGCTATGTGCATCTTGAGGACCTCGACGGATGGGCCTGCGACTCGGACCTCCATCACTCGCTACGGGCAGGGAACTCCGATTTAGGCCGTTTCGGGTGCCTAATTTGTGACCCGGTGCTGGCCGCCGCTCTACCTGCATGCCGCTGGTTCACAAGGGGGTGGACCCTGCAGGAGCTGATTGCACCAAAGAATCTGTACTTCTACGACCGCAACTGGGAACGAAGAGGCATGAAGTCCTCGCTGAAGACTGTCCTCTCGGGGATCACCAAGATTGACCCAGAGACCCTTCTCGATCCCGAGAGGCTGTCGCTCATCCCCGTTGGAAAGCGCATGAGCTGGGCCGCAAGCCGGGAAACAACCAGGGTGGAAGACATGGCGTACTGCTTGCTGGGGATATTCGGCGTCAACATGCCCCTGATCTACGGCGAGGGAGCAAACGCCTTTCTCCGCTTGCAAGAAGCAGTCGCCCTCGCTACCGAAGACCTGTCGCTCTTCGCCTGGACCGGGGAGTCGGGCTCTAGGGGTCTCCCCTACAGCGGTGTTCTCGCTTGCGCCCCATCGCAGTTTGCATCCTGCAGCTTCCTGGAGAATATCGATGACCCGCTGGAGTACGATTCTCGCTCGTTCACGATGATCAACCGGCGCGTCGGGTTCCAAGCCTGCCTCAAGACAGAAACAAGCCAGGGTGACTACCTGATGCGCCTGCACTGCCGAAACGCCGACGACCCTGAGCTCAGCACGGTAGTCATCCGCCTCGTCAAGACCCCGGGGGGTTTTGTTCGTCACCGCACAGACTCGACCTTCCATGGCGACCAGCACCACGGCATAACCGATCCCTCCAGTTGGGACCCTGTGCCACGCATGGTGAGCATACCCAAGACGCTGCAGTATGCAGATCTGGTGAAAGTCCGCCATCGGTACAACGACTCGTTCCAGTTCAAAATCACTACGACAGAAGACTGGTATTACAAGCTGACAGCGTCACTCCCTGATCTCATTGACGAGACGCCGAACAGTACACACTGGGACTCGAGCACGAACAGGTTCATGACGGAAAGCCATCCCATGTTCGCGGGGTTGCTGACCGGCACGATTTACGATTCAACTGGGGCGTTTTTGACCCAGTTCCTCGTCTTCTTTGGATTTTGCGACCAGCGAGCCCGGACGGATGGCAAAGTGGGGCTGAAGCCCTGGATTGCACTCAGCGGGGATGGTGAAGCACTGCAGGCCCCGGCGGAAGAGTCCGGGATATTTGATCTGCCCGAGGGGGTGATGTCTGAACGCCTCAGGATGAACTACCCGCGCTTCCTCTCATATGCCGCCCGATTCTTCCGAGCCCAGATGCAAGCAACGGGGAAGGCACAGATGCAGGCACAAGCGGAGGTGGATGACGCCATGAAGGCAGGGAGGCAAATGTTGACCGACCTGGGTGAACCTGGAGACTCAGACTTCTCTGGAAGTGAGGCGGGCAGTACTGGTGCGACCTCCAACAAAGCGAAGAGTGACATCGGCGGAAAACAGCTTCGGCAGAATCTTACATATGAACGACCGCGACTATTTGTGTCTGCATCGATCAACACGCTCGACGCAGGCGACTACACTACCCACCGCGTGTCTATGAAGCTGAGCCCCCAGGTGGAGGAAACGACATCACAAAAAGCATATATTTACCGGCTTGGGCGTGGGTATTGGGTATAATGGATATGAAGCTTGCGAACTTGATGGAGAGGGTGGTTATCGGCAGCCTCCATTAACTAACCCGATCCGATTTTGGGATGCGGTAACTCCTGCGGGTGGTTTGAATAACATGGAGTAGAAGACATACTTAGCGTGCGAAATATTCGTTGGCATTTCTGCGCCCTCCAATAAAGAAATGTAGCCGCTGTGTGGGCCGAAGTAGACCGGGACCGTGTGACATGATATTTTGCTGCCGAGCTTCACGGACCGGCATCCCCACTTTGGGAGCATTGGTGTGCAGCACCCGAGCCCGAGTGGCGCTGTTGTGGGCCTAACCGATGAACTAGGGAGATCTGCCCCGAGTTTCGGACGCATATCGTTGCCAACACAATTGGAAGAGACTTTGGCCACTGGGTCAGTTTTAGCCAGTGAATAATTTCGGCCCGTCGTCGGCTTGCATGAATCTGCATGTCTCAGCTGCACAGGACTGGTCTGGACTCGACGACAGCCTCGCTCATGCCCAACCATGTCGGAATGTCCAGAAGAGGGCCGACGGAAGCGAAATTCCCCAGAAACTCAATGGCCACGGGAACAACGCCATGTTGGGGCAAAAACGAAGAAATGGAGTGAAAAGGAGGACTGATTGAGATCCTGGGGACAACTCAGTGCGTCCTCTCTGCCTCCCCACAACTGCACTCTTTCCTTCTGCTAAGGCAGTCCTAAACATGGAATCCGCAGCGAAGAAGGGCCCAGCACCCCAGGCCATCAGATTGGGGGATCGTGACTTTTGGATCCACATCACCCCCGAAGCTACTGGCCCATCCCAAAGTCGGGCGCAGCGTTCTGAACTGCAGCTTTATGGCGGCGAGGAGCTCAAGCATCTCGATGAATTCACATACACCAAGCTGCCGAGCTCTACCAAACGGATTCGCCTCCTTCAGCTGCAGAGCGGTACAACCCACGGCCCCGAAATTTGCTGTGAACTCATCGTGGCAGACTACGACAACGAGTTTCACATCCCCACCAGGGCAGATCTAGGTCACCCAAGGGCGACACAAGGGGGCAGCGCCGGGAAAGGTCGGCTCAGTACCAATGACAAGACAGAATTATCGCTTGGATGTGACAAAGAGAAAACAAGGAAAGCAGGGGATATCCGGAGGGGAAAGGCGCAAAAGAAACTGGAAGAAGACAAAAAGCTGAAGGGAATGACGGACGATGAAAAGGACGAGTATCGGAAGAACAAAAACAAAGAGGAGGAGGAAGCCGAGAAGGAAGGCCTCAGGGAGCGTTTTGAGGAAGTGTTCGATAAAGAGATCGAGTACGAAGCGCTGTCATGGTGTTGGGGCACTGGGCCAGAAGACTTCGCTCTGCAGATCAAACATGGCGGGAAAACGTACAAAAAGAGAATAAAGAAGGATCTGGGGCTAGCTTTGAAGTATCTTCGCAAACCGAACGAGACGAGGACGCTGTGGATCGACGCTGTCTGCATCAACCAGCAGGACGACGGCGAACGCAACCACCAGGTACAGATGATGGCAAGGATCTACACCAGAGCCAAGGAAGTGTGTATTTGGCTCGGCGAAGACGACGAAACGAGCAAAATGGCGATCAACTTCATCCGCGAGAAGGTGATACGGCTCAAGCAGTTTGACGATATCTGCTCGGATAAGAAGTACGCCGACAGTTGGGAGGCTCTAATGGGGTTGATGCAACGAGAGTGGTTCTCTCGTAGATGGGTGGTTCAAGAAATTGCCCTTGCGAGGAGCGCCACGCTGTACTGCGGCCCCGATAATATCTCGTGGAACGATTTTGCTGTTGCGGTCGAACTTTTCGTCGAAGTGGAATCTGCGACTCACCGGCTGTCTGAGATTATGCGAAAGGATGAGAAATTTCGTCACGTCCCTGGTTGGTTCGACTATGTTTCTGAACTGGGCGCGAGTCTGCTGGTGCAAGCGACGGGGAAAGTGTTTCGCACACGAAGAACGACGTCGCCAGGGGACTCGGAGAATCTGCAGGACATACGCGAAATGCGCAGAAAGGAAATCCTTGGAGAGAGAACCATCGACCCTTTGGACAGGCGGGGTCTCTTGAGTCTGGAGTATTTGGTGTCGACACTCTACATCTTCAAAGCGAGCGAGCCGCGGGATGCCGTCTACGCCCTGTTGGCCATTGCGCGTGACGCGGCGCCATTTGCGAAGCCGTCGTTCGATGAGAGGGACCATTCGTTTCTGATCATGTCGGTGATGAAGCACTTTCTCGAAGAGAAGCCCTTTGTTGTCGACTACGGCCGAACCTATTCTGATGTCTGCCGGGATTTTGTCAACTTCACGATCGAGCGCAAGAATAAGCTGGACCCCGTACAAGCGCTCGATATCCTCTGCCGGCCATGGGCCTTGGAGCCCCCGACGGGAAGGTCAGTCTGGCTCGCCAAAAAGACGGTCGAAAGAGCGCCAAGGCGGCGGGTGCTGATACCGAAGGAAAAGCCATTGCCGCCCCGGTGTTCAACCCCGGTGGCTCGGCTGTTGAGTTGCGAAGAAGCAGAGGAGAGAAAGCGCTGGTCGAAAAGCGAGATTGAGAATGAGAACAGGTGGGAGGGGGCGAAAAGTGAGCCAGAGGGTTGGTGGGAGAACATGGTTTGGTTGTGGTCTGGGAAGGGCGCAGATCCTTTCAAGCAGAAGAGAAAATATATTTGCTCGCCGGGGATTGGTAGTTTGTCATATGGAAGCAACAGCTCGGATTGGGAACCAAACACCGGCAAGGTCTTGAAGGATTACTGGATGGACGTTGAGAAGACGAGCTCCAGGAAAGATTTCGGCGCGTCGCACGACAATTGGAGGAAGCACCCGCCTGGATGGGACGAAGTCAAGTGGTACTTTCCTGACGCAGGGGTTGCCAGCACTGCAAAGGCTGACCCTCTGCCAAGGTGGGTAGCACTTTCCTCACGGGCGCCGTTCAGCATGTACCAGCACCCCGGCATCATCACCTGGAAGACAGGGCGCTCCAACGCGGACCCGCTGGTTGGGCAGCCGCAAGACGGCCACCGGAACTACAGCGCTGCGCAAACGAACCCCGTCGATCTCGACACTCTCCGCTTCCGAAGACGACAGAAATGCGGCCACTACAGCTTGTATGTGCGCGGATTCGAGCTTGATACGGTGAACAAGGTGCTCGACGCGTCGCAGGGTGGAAACATCCCGAAGTCGTGGCTCAACCTGGGCGGATGGGAGAACTACGACCATGACCCACCGGATCATTTCTGGCGCACCATGGTTGCTGATCGCGGTCGCGACAACAGAAATCCGCCCTACTACTGTATGCCTAAGCTTGGCCCCTTTTGAGACGCCGGAGCGAGATAGAAGTACTGACCAAGACGTTTGCAGATTCCACCGCATGCAAAGAGTCGGTCCAAAAAGGTGGCATCGCCAGCGGAAGCGTCAACACGTCGGACCTGATCAACAACGAGCGCAACTCCATCGTAGCCGAGTTCTGCCGTCGAGTCCAGTCCGTCATTTGGGAGCGTCGGCTCTTCGACACCGACACACGAGGACGAAAGACCATCGGGCTGGCGCGCGACGTGCGAAAGGGCGACAAAGTTTGCATTCTCTACGGCTGCACCGTGCCCGTGATTCTCAGGCGGGTCAAGAAGGGTTCTACCAAAGAGGCACTGCAGAAGATTATCGAGGATGAGCTTTTGGATGACCGCATCGAGGCTCTTCGGTCCTGCGTCTACAATCTCGAGACAATCCTGGAACGGAAAGAGAGATATAGGCGGATGAAAGAGAGGAAGGGCGTAGAATACGAGCGCGAGATCAAGGAGGCATTGGCAGTGGCGCGCGGGAAAGAGCGGGAATACAAAATGAGACGACTCGGGGCCGCCGCCACTGACACATCGAAGGGTTCGTGGCTCAGCTCTATTTGGGGTTCCCTTTTCTCCACTAGAGCTAGCGAAGCTCCCGTAGCTGAGAAAAAGGCACCCCGAAGAGGCGATTTAATGAGAGGTGTCGCCGAAACCCCTAGATACACGGAGGAGCCGAAAAAGGACGACGGCGTCTTCTACGAGTTTGTGGGCGAGGCTTATGTACATGGGATGATGGATGGGGAAGCTTTGCGGATGAAGTTTTACGAGGAGATCCCTGACGTTTTGTTTGAGTTGCGTTGACTGATGGTTGGAGGCGTTGGGTGCCCAATATTGTCAAGATATCTCTGCCTAGTTCGTTCGGTATTCCTCTGCGCCGCCACCGCGAGGAGAAAGCGAGCCTCGCTTCTTGTGGGAAAACCATAGCTCTAGCGGTAAATCTGGGTCTTTTCCAATTTACCGGAGTTTCCGGACTTTGTCTCCAGAAATCGGGTTCTTGTTTCCGAGATGTTGGACGGATTTGTCATCGCGGAAGATCATCTGCGCCCAGCATACCAAGGATCTGACTTGGTAGTTCGTAGCATTAGTCACCACTGCCGATCACCCGGCCACAAGGTCAAAACCACTCGGTCTTCCTGTTAATTTGGCATTCATCAACGTCCCCGTTCCCAAGCATCCACCCCTCAATGAAAATGTCCCCTCCATCCATCCTCATCGTCGGCGCCGGCGAGCTCGGCACTGCCGTCCTCGAAGCCCTCCTCTCGCACCCCAAACGTGACAACGCCAAAATCGGCATGCTCCGCCGCGCCTCTACCCTCAACTCACCCAACCCCACCATAAAAGCCGAGAACAACCGCCTCACCTCCCTCGGCATAACCCTCGAAGAAGGCGACTTCGTTTCCTCCCCTCTCCCCTCCCTCACCGCCGTCTTCAAAAACTACCACACCATCATCCAATGCGCTGGCTTCGGTCTCCCCCCCGGTACCCAAACCCGCGTCACCGACGCCATCCTCCAGGCAGGCGTACCGCGGTACTTCCCCTGGCAGTTCGGGCTCGATTACCCTTCCATCGGGCAGGGCAGCCAACAGGACTTGTTTGATGAGATGTTACTTGTACGAGAGAAACTCGCCACCCAGAGCAAGACAAGCTGGACGGTTGTTTCGACGGGGTTGTTCATGAGCTTTTTGTTGAATGTCCCGGAGTTTGGGGTTGTTGATCTCAAGCAGAGGAAGGTCACTGCGCTTGGGGGGTGGGGAAATCGAGTCACGGTAACAGCGCCCGGAGATATTGGGCGGATGGTGGCGGAGATGGTGTATGTTCCGGAGGGGACGGTTGATGAGGTGGTTTTTGTTGCGGGGGATACGGTTTCGTATGGGGAGGTGGCGGATGTGCTGGAAAGGGTTTATGGGGTGGAGTTCGAGAGGGGGGTGTTGAGTTTGGAGGATTCGAAGGTTGAGCTGGAGGGGAAGCCGGATGATGGGATGGCGAAATATCGGGGTGTGTTTTCTGCTGGGAAGGGGACGGCGTGGGATATGGAGAGGACGGTGAATCACCAGCGGGGGATTGAGTTGATGAGCTTGGAGGAGTATGTTAGGGGGAACAGGAGTACCTGAATGTCAAGGTCTAAGAACACCGTGACAGCATCATTTGTCACGAAAGCGGGCGTTTGGTGTGGGACAGAAGTCTATTTTATCTGGGAACTGCACCCACAGTACAACATTAGGTGACTCCATCCTCCTCTTTTACCATCATTAAGCACTACGTCAGGTCTCCATCTTGCTACTGACGAGAGGGAAGTTCCCTCGCGTCCGTTCATCGATAGGATACATGTGTCATCTGGTTGAGTTGTTGGAAAAACGCCTCGAGCTTTCGACTACTGCCTTTCAACCCTTCAAGTCGTTAGAAGCCGGGACCTGTTCACAGCCAATGGCTAGCAGATGTTGTCGGCGTCGAAATCCCGGGGCCGAAGCCTCTCTCGCACTTTGAATATCTCCACTTCCATCTTGGCCTCCTCATTGGTGTCAGTGGTGAGCATGAGGTTATTTTCGGCGCTGATCATTATATCAGCCTGGGAGGCCCAGGCTACGCCGGGTAGGGTAGTGTTGGTCTGGAGGCCGGGGGGATCCCTGGCTTTCCGAATGGCTGGTTGATCATTTTCTGCAACTCCCCACGCAATCCACGCTCCGCGCATTGTGAATTTCTCGCGCTCTGACAGTGTGCTGAAGGTGACAGTGAAGACTGCGTCGAAAAGGCCGCCTATGTATAGGCAATTCGGGTACCTATCCCCCTCGCTCTGCTGCGAATATTCTTCACTTTCGCAACCACTCCGGCCCTCAGGATATTAACACTCTATATACAGCCAGGTACGCACACACTAGACAGCAGCATCGCAGGCTGAACTCCTTACATAAAATAGGGCAGTCAGGGTAGTCGGGGTAGGTGTGCAGGAGAATGACCGCTGTTATTATATATACCAGTAGCTTCATGTAAGCACTTGGATTGTGCCTAATCAGAGCATTTCCCAAACATTCTCCATACCGATCGCTAGACGAAAACGATCGGCGTCGAAGTCTATGGGCTGAAGGTCGTTCTGAACCTTTAGTATCCCCTCCTTCATATATTCCTCCTCATCAACTGTGGTAAGCATGGGATGGATCTCGGTCCCGATGACTAGATCCGCTCCGAATGCCCAAGCCGCATCGGGCGCTGTAGGTACCGTGATGCAGGCTGGGATATCGTAAATCTTTCTTTTAGACGGTTGATCACGGGTGGCAAGTCCCTACGCGACCCAAGCTCCTCGCATAGTGAACTTCTCGCGCTTTGCGCCAAATGTGGCGGTGAAAAGCGCATCGAAGAGGTCGCCCATCTGAAGGCCCTCTGGGTATGTGACTATGATGACGCTGCCCACCTTATCGAACCGGGCGATTTTGAATGTTGGAGGGTGAGTGACTTATATGTGGCGCCGACTGGCGCCTTTCGCCATGAATGCCTTGAAGTTTTGGATACCACGGCTGTCGAGCATGATACCCGAGTAGAACATAGGTCCAAAGCCGACGCCTTTCCGAATGCGCGGCTGTGATCGTCCCCTCCCAAAATGAGCGGAGCAGGACTCGTCAATCCCTTCGAGTCTCGGTACATGAAAAGGTCGGGGAATGCCGCCTACAGGATTGGATTCGGCTGGCGCGTGATCTTTTTGCCGTTGCTCTCGATTAGCCACTGCGTTTCCAAACACTGCCTCGGGCGGTACGAATCGCAACATATCTTCACTATCTTGCTCAGAAGCGTATTCTCTTGCATAGATTCTGATCTTTGCTGTGGGATCATCCACGTCAGGCGCTGGAATATCGGGACCTCGGTAATCGTAGCCTTGAATGCTGAGTGAATGCTCAGGAGGACGGGCAGCTGTCTAGGCTCCAGGTGTTAAAGAATGCCCTAAAGAAGTTCGGAAATTGCAAACACTCTGTGCGCAGCTGGGATATGGAGAACACCTGTGATAGGTATCTTGGCGGTTTCCGTGGTGCTCTCGATGTAGGACACGTTGTCGCTGACGGGCGACACGCCGTCGTCGCCGCGCGCCATGTTGAGACTAGCGAGTGGTATGCTGATTTTCCTGAGTGTCATGTCGCTGTGAACTGGCGGACCATACGACGTTATCGGTGGATGTCGCTCTTCTTCGGGGGTTACTAGGTCTGTCTGAATAGCGAGAAGCGAAACGCAACTGGAGAGGCTCTTAGCAAAGGTCGGGGGCGCGCCAAGGGGATGGTGTCTGCGCTGAGAGACTCTGTTGGCGAAAAGGCCGTCACGGGGCGGGCAAGACGGATCGTGGGAGGAGGGGCTGTAGGTGAGAGCAGGCACTGCTCGTCGCAATATCTCTCAGTTGACAGATGAGAAAGCCAGATGTACCTACAATTCTGGATGGAGAAGTCGTGAAGCAAGGATCAAATCTCCTCGCAATGAGCAGGGAAAAAGGTCATCCCCAATTTTGCGAAACACCGATTTGTTGCTGAAAAGAAAAGAAAATCCCAGGAACCGCAGGTTGCGAGAGTGATAAATAAAGTGGGCAGGTGAAGGGGAACATTGGTCTTGACGATCTACTCATGGTCGACAACAATGACCGGCGAAAAGAAGTGAATTGAGAACAATGGGACCGTGAATAGGGCTTCACAATGCCAGCTGTATCAATGAATGAATCGGTTCATTGCCGGCCGGCAAACAGTTAGGTACATAGAGATGCGATTGATCTAGTATTACGTAGGTAGCCTGAACACTGATGTCGCAATGGTGAATGCCTCGTCGAAGAGTGCTTGGAGCCATTCCAAAATCTCTCAACCAAACGTTAGTAGCAGATCACCAGTCTGCCCCTCGCATTTATAGAGGGCAGCGGGGCCTACCGGCTCTTGTCTCTTATTGGTCTCTTCCGGAACCTTCGTTTCGCAGTCGCCCGGGCAGACACCCTTCGCGCCCTCCAAGCCACACCAATGAGCCATGGGCTCCGTGCATGTGCCAACTATCGGATCAGCCCCATATGCCCAACTCGGGTCCGGGGCGTGCAGGATGCCGTACATTTCTTGCAGGAGGTTGACGGGTCTACTAGATGCAGACTTCAATCCCGGGGACATGTCGGCTTGGGGCAGTTTCGAAGACAGCCAGGGAGGGGGATTCAGCATCGGTTGGTTGAGATACCATTGGTGCTGCCAGAGGTGGGGGAGCCTTGGATTAACTGGTTGCCGGTTAAGGATAATTAATAATAAGTCCAAGGTGTTAAATACCGGGATGTAAAAGTACTTAGCCGAGGCAAAGGCAAGTAAGTAAGCCTGAGCAAATCCTAATCAAAGACTGAGCCGGGCCTGAGCTGGGGTGAGCAGTGTCACGTGGGCGAGGTATGAAAAAGGAAATTTGGTGTGCCCAGATTCGTCTCATAACACCCAGTATTATTGCAAGCCCTGGAGTCCCGAAGCTCCCTCCAACACCTTAGCTTTACTCATCAGTCTATCCCCGACACATGGAACCGCTTTCAGGCCCTTCACACCGCTACCATCCTGATATGATCTCGGGGGCCGCTTTCTTCAAAAGGTAATACGGCCAGGAGCTTCTCGAACCGAGCGTCGACCCGACATGCAGAGCATCTCCACTCGCCTAGTATGCCACCATTCTCGCGACCCACATGAAACATCTCGAGCATGTTCCCAGGACTCCTACACATTCCCAGCTGGACTCGCCCAAAACGCAATAGCTATAATCGCATATAACCCCAACAGCTATTCAATCACCAGTTAGCTCCCGCATTGCAAGTAGTAGCACGCAAACATACCATAGCCCCCTCCAAGTAGTTCGACTTCCCATCCTGCACCACACAAGTCACGACGACAACCGAGATGGCAAACGCCACCGTCTCGACTAGCATCACCCATCCGGTCAATTATCACCGTCCTTGTAAAAACACCAGCAACACAGTTGACTTACCCAGCTCAAACTGCAAACTCATCTCCCTCCCCGTCGCCCACCCCGCCATCACCAAAGCCGGCGTGGCCAGCAGCGCAATCTGAATCGTCGACCCGATGGCCACCGCCATCGCCAGATCCATCTTGTCTTTTATCGCCACCACCACGGCGGTGGCATGCTCGGCGGCGTTGCCGACGATGGGGATCAAGATCAGACCAATGAACTTCTTGCTGAGATGAGCGGTTTGGATGAGGTCGTCGATGGAAGCTACCATGTAGTTGGCGCAGTAGGAGATGAGGAGGGTGACGAGGAGGAGGAGGAGGATGAAGGAGGATGCGGAGGAGGGAGGGGAGTCGGAGTCAGAGTCGGAGTCGTCGTCTTGGGGCAGGGAGGGGAGGGGGGGGTCCTGTTGTTCCAGGGGGGCCTGGGGCTGGAAGAGCTGCTTGTGGGTGTGAAGGGCGAAGAAGAGATACAGGCAGTAGAGGAGGAGGAGAATGGCGGAGATACCCCGAGACAGAGCCAAGATGCGGGCTTGTATCTCGTGTTTGTTGTTGTTGTTATTGTTGTCGGTTTCCACGATGGCGCCGTACAAGGTGGTGGGTATGATGGTCGCAGCCGAGGTGAGGGCCATGAGAGAGCAGGTAGTCTGCGCGGTGCCCGGAGAGAAGCTTTGCTCCCTGCCGACGCCGTTATCGTCGCGCATGTTAGCAATTCCGCCGAGGAAGAAGCACATGCCTAGCACCAGGAGCATGTTGGAGAGCATGGATCCGAGAAGGGAGGCCTGCACGATTTCGATCTGGTTGGCGCGGAGGGCGATGATGGTTACCTTGCGATTACTGGGTTAGTATCAATCCGTCTGGAAACCGCATGTCGTCTGGGAAGGGGAGAGCGAACAATCAGCTCTACAGCGTTACCAAATGTAGCGTTGAGGAGACCTCCTAGGGTGTCCCCAAGAGATTGTGCCACCTCTTCGGTCACAAAGGACAGGATCGCGGCGAGAGGAATGATGGCGAGGAAGTTGAGGGTGAAGACGGAGGCGGAATCCCAGTGTCTATGTCCGGCAACCAGGCCTAATGGCACAAAGACGAGCAAGACGTTCATCCACGCTGTTGTAGGTACGGGGTCAGCAGCTGTAAAGAGGGTTTACAGGAGCGGGGGCCTTACAACTTAGAAGAGTGACTTTGATCATATGCCATACCCGTGCTAACCATCGGACCGCGAGGTTGGCGTTGCGTATGCCCGGTGTTTTTTGGGGGCTGAACAAGAAATCTCTCCACCAACGGCATTTACGTCGTGGGCTGGGGGCAAATAGCCCTCCGTTTAGCAACGGGGTCTCCTCATCTAGGCGTATGTAGGAAGCGTTGTTGTTGCTGTGGCTGCCCATATCGTAAAGCTAGGTTTGTTGGAGGCGTTTGCAGATGGCCTTGGGCATAAAGTCTAGTAAAAGGGCGAAGGCTTGTGACTATTTAAAGCCAGCAATATTTCCCACTCGTTGCTAATAGGTGAGTACAATCAGATGCCCATTGTGAGCTTGGCTTGGTATAGCCCTCCTTGGCCTCCTTGGCCTCCTCAGCCAAGATATCCGGCCGTCATTGCCATGTCGGGTGTCTGGTTTTCTTGCTCATTATCCTGCTCTTGGGAGGCTGACAAAACCCTCTTGCCATCGCGCTCAGCCTCAATGTTGTCTCAAGGCGTACACAGCGGCCAAGGAGAAAATATGTGGCCCTACTTGGCACGATTCCAAAGGTTTGCTTGTTGCACCCAGATCGGACTCCAATCAGAGGCCATGCGCCCAGCACAGCCTGCCGCCAAGAACAGCATGAGGGTTCTCACCGTCTTGGCGCCAAGTTTTGGCGCTCGACCTTGGCATTGAACCCCTTGGCTTGGCTATCAAAGGGGGGGCTGTGCTCCACATGCGCCTGCAAATAGTGGAATCAAGTCCCGCCAAGACGTGGAGGCAAACTTCAAGTAGATAGGTATTGTGCCTAGCTCAAAGCAGCAATTTTGGTCGTTGCCGGCTACCTACCTACACAAACAGAACCTTTTAGGTTGGCGGCATATTCTCCCCCAGCGACCGAAGTCGTCCGCCCATGATCCCACGCACCACCGCAGTGCCCACAACTTCATAGTGCTGACCGCCAGGCTTCGGGCTGGCCCTTGCTATGAGAGGATGATACATGGTATCCGGCCAAAGGAGTTTGTCGCCCGGTCAGATATCTCGGACCCCTATGGTCCCGGCTCCAGGTAAGCCGTCCCTGATGATAAAGAAAGTGCGGTTTTGGAATGGCTTGAGGTAATGTTGAAATATAACCCCGATCTCTTCCTTTTTGGCACTTAAATAACGCGGGAGGGTGTGTGACCGTTCCAGGCTAACATTCACCTCATCTCGGCTTTTAGTGCGCACGGAAATGTAATCCGCAGTGGTAGCATCGAAGTCCTCGCCTTTGGCACCCGGCAGAGATTCCAAATCCACTACCTCTTTCCTTGCCTCGTCCAAAATCTGGGGTAGAGAGGCGGCCGTGTCTCGCTATGCACGGCTGATCGACTCCAATTCTTGCTTAATGTCTCTCAGATGGCGATATACTTCTAGTCGTGGATCCGGGTTAGGAAGGTCTCAAATATCTCAATCGGCAATCTTTCCAGTGTGGAGAGCATGTAAAATAATTTAGTGAGGCTTAAAGCCGCAGACCCTCTGCATATGACGATCGCACCAAAACGCGAGAGTTTACATAGACCAAGAGTCTTCTCGTCAATCAAGTCATGAGTTGTCCAGCCTTCGATACAGCACCATGAATTAAGTGCCCTGTAGCCATCAAGAACCAATCCAAACAAATAAGAAAAGTGGTGAAGTTTAGAGCTCTCCTTAGGACCCGAAGATTGTTCTAGCAACTGTGCTTCGCAAGGAATCAGCTCCTATCCCCCAACTCGCTTTGTGAATATCAGTTGGCACGGCGGCAGCGAGGTCGTAAAAACATCCAGTGCCTCACTCTCGAACTTCGCTCCATCTTCGCCCGGCGCGAAGGCTATGTCAAAGTTTTGCACAATCTTGCTGAGAGAAATGCGCAAAGACATGATGGCCAGCGTCTTTCCGGGGCACTGGTACGGACCTGTGTTTTGGATGTGACCAAGTTAGTTCTTTCTGCTCCCACAACCGTGGCAAAGACACAGAACCGGGGCTGTCTACTCACCGATACTGAAAGGCATATACGGCCCCAGCCGCCTCCCCTTTTCGCCCCACCGTTCCGGCACAAACTTGCCCGCCCCGTCCCCCCAGTAACGCGGGTCCGTCTGGATGCCCTGGACACCCACTATCACGTTGACCCCGCCAGGGATGTACACCTCATCTACAGTGATCCCCCTGGGCGGTGTCTCGCGCGATGCGCCTGTCCGTAAAGCCGGTTGCAACCGCAGCGTCTCGAAAATAACGTGATCTAAGAGTGCACACCCCTTTACTTTATCGTATGTCCACTCGTCACCTATGGCCCTGTCCAGCGCCGTCTGCAGTTTTCGCTGCTCTGCAGGCAGCTTAGCCATATAGTACAGCGCCGTAGTTAGCGTTGTCGCCGTCGTCTCGCTCCCTGCAATAATCACCACCCGACTATCCTCGTCCAGGGCTTCCCGGCTCGGCACTCCGGCCGGATCCACGGGGTCTTCAAACGCGGCAATCAGCCAGGACATGATATCTGGAGGCGGGCTACGTTCGTCATCGGCGGATTGCTTCTTCGAGCTGGCGAGCATCCTCTCGCGCTTCTCGTTGACCTGCTCGGCGCAGAAGCCGAAAAAGGGCATGTACCCTGCGGTGGCGCCCGGCACCAATGAAAAAAGATTAAGGAACCAGGGTACATGCGACAAGATGCTCAGCATACGCATATGCTCCTGGATGGCGCGGATAGCCGGGTGGCGAGATCCGGTCGAGATGCCGCCAAAGTCGCGGCCGAGCCCGACCATGCCCATAATGTCGAAGGAGAGTAGTAGAGACCATTGTGTGGCGTCGAGGGGAGTAGACTCCGCCGAGGCGGATGTTAACTTATCCGTGAGGGCATTCACCTTGGAGACAATCTGGGGTAAATATTGATCCAGAGCTGCCAAGCATGGTTAGATAATGGGGAAGGGATGAAAACAAAAGAGGATGATGATTGGTTTGGGGAGGGAGAAAGGGTTGGGAGAAGGGGGGGGATCAACTTGGAGGGGGCTCTCTTGGCGTGGAGGTTGGTTACCTTTTGGCGTAAAGGCACGATCCCACACCTTTCGGCGAAGGCGATGTAAGGTAGCGTCACGGGTCATGTGTATCGACGACTTGGTGTCCTTTGTAGAAACCTGGTCGTACCACGCTGACTTGATACACTTGGAACGGGGTCCGTAGATTACCTCTACCGCAGACTGACGTCTGATGGAGAGCTCTCGAGGCCCTTGCAGCAGAGCTTAGCAAAGTCCGATATGAAAAAAATAAATAAAATAAAATAGGGTTTCTAGGGGGTTGGGATAAGTCGGGGTTTCGACTCACCAGTTCGCACAAAGTCTCCATATCTTTCATGCATCTCGGCGAGATCCTTGTAGTACATGACTTTTTTCCCTGCCAGCCAGGCGCCGTAAAATTTACTCACCCTGGCCGGAAACGAGCCGGGGAAGTGCCGGAGGGGATGGAAAAAGGCACGATAGAGGACGATACTGGTTGAGAGTCCGCTAAAAAGGGAGGCTAAAACAATCGCAGCACGCACAGCTGAGTTTAGAAGCGAGAGGTGAGAGAAGACGGAATATTGGTAAATGGAGAGCGGAGTGAGAAGAGCGAATGAGACAATCGTGAATCGGAGATATTGCTCCATATATATGTTGCGGACGACGCTTAAGTGAATGAGAATTCCTGCTGTAAAGGCTACCAATGCTATGATTGGCGAGCCTATCTCGCCAGCATTGTGAAGGAGTTCGAGATGCTTCATGATGAGGTCTGTGTCGAGAGATATGTTTAGAGTGATGGGGAGCGAGCCTCTATTCTTTCCTGAAAAGATACCTATACCGGCATATTTATCCTTCCACTACCCTATCCATACCCGAAGCCGAAGTTGCCAATGCGGGTGTGGTGCATTATTGCCGATGCCCGCATAGAAAATCACGTCTAAGAGGAGCGGAACTCCATCCAATTGGCTACCTAGACACCTGTTGTGTCAACCGCAAGCCGGATTCAGGGTCGCTTTCGCCCCACAGCTGCCTTAATAATACAAGCTAGGGGCAAGCTCCACGAGATAGATACAGTAGGGGGTTGCAGGGTTATCTTTATTTCGGACTCGACTGGCGTTTCCCTCGGAATATTGTTGGATTAGGGGGTGTGGTGCTGACCTTGCAGGGTATCAATGGTACTGCAGACTGCCACCTTCGACTCTCATTTGCTCGGACTATCCAATCCTGGCGGCATTAAAGGAATCCGCAGCGATCCTTCTCAGACGCACTCTCTCGCCGTGCGCCATATCGGTGCCAGGACTTTCAACTAGCTAGTTCTTGGCTTTGGCCAAGCCCTTCTGCGTGGTTGAAGGGCTCTTATTTGCGCCGATACCATACCATAGTCAAGGTGCTCGAGTTTCTGCAGTATTAGGTGAGCCCATGGTCGGATTCTTCCCGTGTTGGTTATCGCTGCAACGCTGCACGACAGACCCACCCACCATGTCCCGCATTCGCCTTCCCGCCCGCAAGACTCCAGCAGCGCCATTCGGTCTCTAGATTGGCCAAGATCGGCGATGGGTGGGTGGGTGCGCGACCAGTGACAGGCTTGACGTTTTCGTCGATGCAAGCACTGTGCTTGAGCAGGTAGTTGACGATTATGTCGAACGGCCCTTGCACCAGCTGCTCGTTTAGCCAGATCGAAGACGCAGCCATTGCGTTGCTTTTCCCAACGAAGAAAGCTCGGCAACACCTTCCTTTATCACACAACTGTGACAGCCCAGGGGCTTTGCATGGGCCGGTGCCGCCCGGAGAGGAACCCCGCCACGCGACACATGATTGGGCCGAGAATACACAGTTGATAATCTTTGAGCCACTCCTCGGTGTCTATTGACGCGAATATAGTAGACGTGGCATGTTGGAGGATAGAGGCTGGCCACCAGACCGCTAAGGGTGTCAGATTGGTCGCTGTGCTGTGGCAAGCCACAAAATGTGCAAGGTTGGACGCCACTAGAATCGCCAACCTAGATTTGTGCTCGGGTTCACGAGCCTCACTCTCAAAGTAGATGCTGATCCCGGTGAAGTGCAGCAAAGAACTCCTCAAGTCCGGTGCCGAGGGGCCGCGGCACTCGGGATCTTCATCCACCACCAATAATAAACGACAACGCCTCGTTTCTCTTACCAGGGCCTCGCGCATTGAAACGGATTCCTTCGGGCGATTCAATTGGCCCCATGGATGTCTCCCAGTACATGGTGGAAGGTGACGCATGATTATTTGCGCTACAGTTGGTAGCGAATGAGAGGTTGTTGCCTCCACTCCCATTATTAGCGCCGGAGAAGACCAAGATGCTTGTTAAGGTACCTTTCTGCTCGATGAAACCCGTGGTACGACAACCGTCGAAGACGGTGATCTTTAGGGGTTTTATGAGGATAGTCTGAAATCTGGTGAGTGGATACATATATACAGGATTACGAGAAATCCCACGCGCCGGCCTGGTAGTCGTTGAGCGGCTAGACCCTGGCGGGCTCCTTTCTGTCGCGGCGCAGGGCGGGAATCTCCACCAGACCCGGGTCGGATGGAGCCGTGAAGATGGGATGTTCGATCGTGAAGACGAAGACACGTCCCGGTTTGAGGACGGGATGCTCCTCCTTGACTAGATGCGGAAGATTGGGAAAATAGTGCAGTACCAAGGCGCTGATTACGACGTCGTACCGGTTGAAGTTCGACTCAGGGAGCAGCCGACACAGGAACTCGGCGTAGCCCAAGTCACCGCATTCATAGACGATGGCGCTATCGGCGGCGGACATGTGCCGAGCCCGGCTGAGCATCTTCTCGGACAGGTCAATCCCTCGGACCGAGGCCTCGCCTTGCGAGTGCATCCAACGGCTGTACTAACCCATGCCGCGGGCTAGATCCAGCACGTGAGCGCTCTTAAAATCGAGGAGGAGCGATTTCTCCTTCCATACTATCTCACTCAGACAGAAGATGAACACCTTGTCCTGAATCAAGCTTTGAAGCTCCTCTCCCTTGGTAACATCCACCTTCCGGAACTGAATCTTCGTTCCCTTCTCAAGATGCCCTCTGGCAATCTCAAGCATCTGCTCAGTACCATCTGTGGCAAGCACATCCAATCCATAGCCCGCCAGGAACCTTGCACAGGTCCGATTACTAGTGGCAAATTCCAGCGCCCGACGAAGTTTCCCTTTCCTCGCTTTTGCAAGCTTCTCCTCGAGGAGACGACGGAGACAAGGCTCCTGAGGTCTTTTCCAGTATTTGTTTCCGTGTTTACCGAAGCTTAAATCCCAATGCGGCGCAACTTCTGCCCAGGTTTCGAGGGACTTAGCAGCAAGAGAAGGGGATGACATGGCTGTGAGGTTTGGGGAGACTTTCGGTTGTAACTTGAAAGTCGAGAAAGTGTCCATCAAGAAGCGGTCAAGACACAGGCATGAGTTGCTACCATGACTTAAACCGCCGTTCAGCTGAGACAGGCATCCATCTGCTGGCCAATTTGACCAGTGGGGACAGACATTGGACGAAATGAATCCGAAGCCGTTTTTACGCTGTGACTCAGACCGATGCATACAGCACATGCCATCTGCACGTATACGCATGCAGCGTCACTTATTGCGAGTGCGAGTCTTTCAGTACCGTAGCCGGCCTACAGGACATGTGCTTACAAGTAACCATTCAGCAGTTAATACTACAACTCAAGTTCGAGATTCCAGCAATTTTCACCTCCGCTTACGGAGATTAGGTCTCTCAATCTGGGAATAAGGGTAGCTAATCCCGGAGTGACCTGGAGTGAGTTTTATGCAGCAATCAGCGCCTTGTTAAACGCACTCCCTTATCAAGCGCCGCCCCTCTGAATCAATATGTATTAGAGCGGAACAAAACAGAAAATAGGAATCCGTTTAGCATCGGCGCTTACTTCAGATAACGCTTGAATGGCATCCCTTGGACATGTAAAAGATGCTGAAAAACTTTTATTGTAGACCCAGAGCCTTTTCAGTTCACATCCAATATCGGTCTACAACTCATCAAAGCATGTAAACCGCTATCAGCAAGTTTTGGATACAATTTAGGTAATTTTAGCTTTATTACAGCGTTGATCACAACATGTGGGCTGTCGAGTGTGCTGTAACAGGCCTATAATATAGCTCCTATACTTACCTACCCAGCTCAGGACAGATATAGACAAGCTCAAAACATACAGTACCGCTATCGCATTAAAGCAGCACCTATGGCAAAGATAATGCCAAAGTCAGTTCTTCGTTGCACGCCCAATTCGGGACCGGATGGGGTATCCGTCTCCTCCTTTACAAGCAGAAAGAACCCAAAAGTTATAGCAACTGGAGTCGGCCAGCGGTCTGAGGATGCCGTGTTGCTGCCAACCACGAAGCGCGACGGTCTCGATCTCACCAGTCGCAACCTCATCGGGGTCCATCTCGTAGCACTCCTCCCGAGTTCCAAGTAAAGATCTGTTTCAAAATTTCCTTAGCTGGTAGCGTGCGCAGCGTAATAAGCGGGGTTGTTTGTCGCTACCAAACGCCACCTATGCTCAGCGCCCCCGAGAGCAAGCCCATACAGCACGCTCTCGCGGTGAATGTGCTGCACAACGGTAATCTCAACGGCTCGAGTGTGTGTGAACGGACCTAGTGTAACCATGCATGAGAAACGCCATTGACGAACAAGCATGTCTGCGCGCTCGGACCATGCACCCTCACCCCCTCACAGCGAACCGCCGTCGCGGCAGAGGGCTGGAAACGCTCGAGCACAAAATGCAAGCTGCCAGAAGAGGACGGTCGAAAAACACCAGGTGTGCCATGTCGCTTGGTCCGTGGGTCGGCAGTTCAGCCCTGAGGAGATGAACGTGTCAATATATCTATATGAGACCCTGATGAGCCCCACGCTTCCAACCAGCCTGGGAACGCCAGGCTTCTAGATCTGTCAGTCCGTCGGAAAGAACCCGCCCAAGATGTTCCTCATTCGCGCACATTCCGCCTCGCCGCCTTCGAGCGTGAGCACGTCGGAGTCGGTTCCCGTCTTGAACCACAAGGAAGTCGCACGGGGTCTCACGATAATATTTACGGTATGACCATCTCGCCCAGGGGCCGGAAAGGCATTGCATAGGTACTAACGTCCGGACCTGCTGGTCCCAGCTCATCGCCTGGGCATGCTCATTGTTGAGGCTCTACACGCGCTTCTTCATCATCAAGTCTCCGTGGTGGGATGATCTATTTATCGTCCTGTCTCTACTCTCGTCGACGGCCGGTTCCATCATCTACTGCATCCGTCCGTCACATAACCACCTCGCCGGACAGACACGCGATATTCTGACACTGAGCAGTGCCGAACTATGGCCTGGGAGCAAGACATATGAGCGCCATGACGACCGATGAAATCAACGCATTCCTAAAGGTCTGTACGAACGGAATGCTGGTGGCGAGGCAGCTAGTTGTATGAGGCCAATCTAACTCACTTGTGCCAGGTCTTCTACGTCGGCAGCGTCACCTACCCGTTTTCTCTAACAGTCATAAAGCTCGCCGTGTTATTCCAGTACCTCCGCGTCTTCAAGCCCGGCTCGCGCCGGCGGACGGCCTCCAAGATCCTCATCCTCGTCATTGCCATCTGGGGCTTGGTCTATACCTTTCTCACGTGGGTACCCTGCGCTCCCCCGTCCGACATGTGGAACATTGCCAAGCCGGGCCGCCATTGCTGGGCGTTTGCCTCACCCTACATATCCGAGGCTCTGGGTTTCTACATCAGCCATTCTGTGACGACAACAGTCCTCGACTTTGTTGTCTTTTTGCTGCCGATGCACCTGTTTTTCCAGGCGGACACCCAAAAGAATACGCGCATCGCGCTGCTGTGCCTCTTCGGGCTTGGTCTTGTGTATGTCTCCTTCCCGCTTGTATCAGCAAACCCTCACCAGGCCGTCGTGTGAGCTGACTGATTGATTGGGAAATAGCGTCAACCTTTGCTCCATCGGCCGCTTGATTTATTCTCTTACACCCACCCTGAACTCAATAGGAGACTTATCCTGGAATAGCCCAACACCCACAGGTCTTGCGGTCATTGAAATAAACCTTGCTGCCGTATGTGCCGCGTTGCCCATCTTCTGGCCGGTCCTGAAGGAGAAGTGGGGACGAATTCTGGTGACGTACGAAGTCAGGGTTACGAGTGAGGACGGCAACGTCCAGAACATTAAGTTGACAGAAAGCCCTCGGGTGGTTAGCCACAGTTCTGAGAGAACCCATTGGGACCCGTATTCCACTTATACAAAGACAATGCAGGGCCATGTCGAGAAGACAGGGGAGAATCCGTCAGAGACCTCGATCAAGGTCGACCTGAAGGAGACGTCGTTTCTAGCGTAGTTATCTGGCGGATGATTGTTCCAAGTCTTTTGGCTTGTGCAGCTACGATTTATTCTGCATAACCGAGCGGGGAGCCCTATATATACGCTGCAGATTAGTTTGACTGCAATGAGAGAGAAAAAATTACCATGCTTGCGATAAGTCATTAATGAACAGGGGGAAGTGAAAACCGTCCTTACCCATGTTTAAAGTGAAGTCATTAGTTAGAGGATTGAATCAAAGAGAACAGGAGTGGCGGGCAGTAATCAATAATGTAATTTAGGTCTTGAAGTGTTTTGTGCGATAGTAAAAAACGGCATTGGCTCAACATGACTTATACTTTGCCAACTCCCTCTTCCCATCCTTCCACTCCTCAATGATTCGCCCGTCCATATAACCATCAACGTAAACATCACCGGCAAACCTCCATTCTTCAACTCCGCTCCGCCGTAACGGAACGAGCGTATAGCAGCCAAGTGGGATGACAATATATCTCCAGGAACCATAAGCCCTGATCCCATACCAATAAGGTTGCATTTGGTGAGGCAGAGGCTGCGCCCTCTCATGCGCCCGCCGCAGGTATCTTCCACGATAGTTACAAGGTGCGGTCGAAGCTATCGAGTCTAGGCCAGAGTCTGGTGAGCCGCAGGTCAACATAGACAAAGCATGCGTCTCCCACCACTTAATAATCAGCAGATTTTCACCACTTTTATTATAATTAAGGTTTTCCAGCACTTTTAAGAAAACAAAGACCTAGTTAGAAAGTCGTTTATCGATACTAATATCTTAATTACTTCTAATAAGTCTTAAAACTCTCTAATCTGGATTAAGTATCTTCAGGAGGCTAATATTCAGCTTAATTTTACTAACTAGGAGACAGTAACTACAACACACGCTCTTAAAGAGTTTAAACTAAAGCTCCTTAATAGTGACCTCCTTTACGAGAACCTTAATGTGGATTATAATAAGCTTAGAAAGCAAGACCTCTTAGCTATTATAAAGGTTTACAGTTTAACTGTTTGAACTAGAGATAAAAAAGAGGTGTTAGTCAGAGCTTTAAAGGCACAGGATAACGATATTTTCGTAAACTCAGAGGTTAACAACGAAGAGGTTGAATTAGATAAAGAGGCTATAAATACACAAGCAAATTAGTAAGAATTTCTATATAAATCTAGCTCTCCAGTTCACTGGCAAGCCACGCCTTTTTACCTTTGCTGTCCTTATAAATGCCTTATAAGCCTGGAAAATACCAGAACACGTAAAGATCTACAGTTCGGCCCTAGCTCTGTAGGGGCGCTAATCTTACCGCCTTTAGGAAACTTTATAACTACTACACTAAATCTAGCCCTTGTGGCTAGCTCGCTTACTCAGAATTTGGTAGCTACAGCGGTAGCTTTACGTAGCTCAGCCGCGCGCTCAGGGCAAGAGTAAAACCTAATTTTCAAGTTAATACGGTGTATTTATTAACGTGCATGATAAGCAAGTGTTACGACTTGCTCTTGACGAGGGCATAAAGAGGGTCTGGATAAGATAAGACAGAGCGTATGGCAGGACGCTAAACTTAAGGGGTGATTTAAAGACAGCTTATTAAGCTAGCACTCTTAGACAAGAGTACACTGTCACTATAGGTCGCTGTTACTATAATGCATAAAGGGAAGTCTAAACAGTAAGACATAAATGAATAATATAATATTAGCGTAAGGAACTAGAAGTCCCTTACAGCTATTATAAACACGATGATAACTATTTATACTAATTATTTAAAAGGTACTTCGTACCTTACTTAGTTTATTATGTTTAGTAATACACTATATAGTTACTGCTAAGTGGTGAACTGGGTAACGCTTAGTATTAACGGCCGTTATAAACCATTAAACAACTTCTAACTAAACGTAAGGGCTTCAGGTCTTTACACCTCTAGTCCAGTGCGTAAGACCATATATGTTACCTTCCTGCACGGTTCCTTCTACAGTAGATTTATCAAGCCGCGCTGGCTCAAGCAACAGCCTGTAAGGTCATTATACAATTCCCCCTCTTTAATATTCTTTTTCTATAAAGAATCACTAGGTTAGTCTCCCTTTACCTTTACCCTCTATTAAATCTTCTAACCGCGTTAAGAAGCGTAAGAAACAGAGGAAATAAGAAAAGACTTCTTACGATTATCGTCTTTAGCTTACGGAATCTCTTAACGCCTTTAATGTGTAAATGTCTTCTTATACCCGTTACTAAATTAAGTTTTTATTATATTAGGTTACAGCGTAATCCGATAGCTGTAATAAGTGTTAATTTGTAAGTATACCTTCCCTATATAATCCGTTTAGCTACTCTGATAAGTTTATTAAAAGATTAATAAATAAGAAGAAGGAGTTAGACACTCTTTATAATTAGATAGTTATTAAGGCGAAAGTAATAAAGGTATTTTCTTATAAGGCAGAAGTCTTGTCCTTTTAGGAGCAAGCAGAAGCAGCGGACCTAATCTATATTAATTCTATTTCCTAAGATTAAAACTCTTTTCTCACTAGTTTTCTATTAAAGGGTTACTGTAACCTGTAATAACTATTAAACTTAGTCTATAACTTCTCAACTCGACTTAAGACTGGTCAGTTCACTATTAAAAGTGGGTCTGCTCGGGCCCCTCCGCTCGGGCCCCTACTCGGGCTCCAAATCACGTGATCTGATATAGTTTCAGATATGTCACGTGACCAGGAGTCCAAATCTGAAGTCAGATTCAGGGTTAGGGTTATGGTTCAGGAGCTATTAGCGTTTGAAAAAGTTAAACAAATGGGTATTTGGAAATAAAAACAAGGCTAAATATAATCAAAGAAGATATTTTTATACATAGATTTTTACATAGAATTCAGAACTGGAATTCGTTTTACTATAAAGCTTATAATAAGAAAGATATTACTGTTTAAAGTCTAATAATAATAATTATTTAAATAATAACTGGTTATTAAGTAATATAATAAGGTGCTGAGGCACTAAGTGGAGCCTGAAACACCAGTGTGTGTTCTAGCAGATTCCAGTGATTTTTAAGCCTATAAGTTTACGTCACTAAAACGTAAGACAGCCTAATAATTCCTCCAACTTAGCTAACTATAATAAAGGAGTTGCTTTTTATTAGTCAACATTTTAACAGGATTTAAAAACACTTATAATTTATACTTAAAGCTTAGCAGAGCTAAGCTCTATTTAGCTTAGTTATTTACATCTTAGTAGTGTTCTAGCTAAGAGCTAAAACTTTTTTTTTTCTAATAAATATCATTCTATATTCCAGTGTAATAATAGATTATGCTTTTACATAAAGGCTTAGCTGGATAACTATGGGCAGGCGGCTTGGCTCTGTCTCACCGCCTTTAAACGGCAGCATCTGTCTTTCCACATTACCAGGGAACGAGATTTACAGCTTAAACAAAGAAGGTATCTTATGTTCACCTTTATATTCTGTCAGCGTATCTGTTAGCCTATCCATAAATGAGGCAGCCGTATGAATTTATCGTATGACGACGGCTCATGGTCGCCAGTGGCTGGAGAGACACCGTCGAAACCAAGAGGAGACCTCGCGGCGCCGAGGGGAGGCTTTGAAGCACCGAGAGGAGATCTTTCGGCGTCGGCAGTTGACGCCCGAGCGGCTGCGAGAAGCACAGAAAGAGATGTTCGAGACGGGAAAGACCACAGACGAGGATGTCCTTGCACTCATGAAGGAGCTCTCGCTCTATGGTAGCCGCCATCCATTATCAAATGAGAGCCGTCTGACGATGCGGAAGAAGCTCTGGTCAATGATAGTGTCATTCGGCCTCACGGCAATCTGGTTTACGCTTAACCCTAACGGTATCAACAATCCCATAAAGCTGAAGCTCGCAGCACATAGGGGACGGGATGCCTAGGTCGCCAAAGCATTGGTTCGCACCATTCGCACATCACTACAGGTGACAACCCTCTCGGTCCACGACCCACTCAGCTCGACGCTCTTTACGCAGGATTGGCCACGCAGGGCAAGACTGATAACACAGAGTAGGATTGGCCACACAAGCTAGGACTGGCCACGGGAGGGCAGGATTGGTCACACCCAGAACATGCAGGGTGAGCGTGATATGGAGGGCCTTGCAGCTGAGTCAACACCGGACGCGGCCCTAGCGTTCTGGCTTCGCTTGAAATGTGGCAAGACCCCGCCCCCGTTCCCAGTGCTTGGTCCGGTCTTGCAGGTCCATCTCATCCCTGCGCAACTCCCGAGCTAGAATGAGTGGGAGTCCGAAGAAAGGCAAGAAAGTGCGGCACTAAGAGCGGCAAATATCTTCGGCATTGAGCCAACAACTTGTGTTTCATTTTTCGGAGGTGCTACAGATGCTTTTTGGAAGCGCCTCACCCAATCTTTGGGGGCCTTTGAAGGCGCTCTGAAGATCTCGGTTGGGAAAGCGTGGGATACTGCGTGTGATGCCTTTACGAACGCCCGAAACCAGCGACAAACGTGCCCACGGTCTGGAGTTTCTCGTATCGACAGATGGCTGCCAGCGGACGTCAAGGGAACATTCGTTTACTAGTCCGCTGTCGCTGACCCCACCGTCATATCGTGCACTGACTGTTAGTAGAAGAATTCAACGGCCGACGACGACAAGACCGCAGCGTCAAAGGATGACCAACCGCTATCGAAGAGGCTCAAGACAGATCGAATCGTATCCACCTCACAACTTTCCATAATAGAAACGGCTTGCGGGTTGGAACCGGGCCAAGCTGAGCGGGTTCTTCACTAACAAAACAGGGCGAGAAGCGCTGGGTGAATGGACTGCATCATGCATGTGGAACCTGGCACTGATAGATATACGCTCCGGGAAACCCCCTGTCAGGCAGGATCACATCCGCGGTGCCCGACGAGAGGAGGAATCGGGCGTGTGGCGGGATTGGCCACGCCCCCCCAGGATGACCACAGAGGATGAGACTGGTCAGACACGGTTGCCCGGACAGGACAGGGCAGTGTGGGTTGGCAAGGCCCTTGGGGCGCAGAAATTGCTCTGGTATGGTTGCTACTGTACCAGCTTGTCCAAATTAACTGCTATCAGGAAAGGAAAGGGGTGTGAACAGTAGCTTGATAGCTTCGTAATTGAGGGGCCGGGTTCATCCCCGCCCTGCATGTAACAAACTAACAGAGGCTATTTGCTAATCTTTTCCCAACGTTGCCTCACAGAGCCCTCAGTCCGATCCAGTCGGACGGCAATCCAGGACCAATCTTTCTTCTCCGTTACATACGACCGTAACCGCTGCTCTTCGAGAGACAACCAGCAACGGCCACGGCCACGGAACTTGCGCTTGCCACCTACTCCTTCGGCAACGGAGTCGCCATCGCTCTCGGTGCCCTCAGAAAGACTGCCGCGGTCATCATCGTTACTGGTTTCGGAGAGACAATCACTCTGACTCGACACCTCTCTAGTCTCTGCACATCGGGGGTGGCTTGGCTGTCTTCGCGTCGTGACCATTTTTCGAGCGTAGTCAAGTGTGGATCCAAGGCACAGCCGCAGCATAATCGCGCTCTTCTCTGCGTCCGAGAAGCCAAAGTCGCGCTTGAGCAAGGCCTCAAAGGGTGCGTTGTCCTTAGGAATCCATCTCCATGCCGTATCCGTCAGCTGAAAAAGGTCCTCAGCTCGAAAACCGCATGCGTTGCAACCATCCAACGGGATCTCCATTGGGACTTCCAGTCCGTGGGGTTTTGCGGCTTGCTCCCGAGGAACGGCCGTGAGCTTCCGTCGCTTAGCTGTGCGTTTGCCTTTTATGGTGCCTCCGCCCGCGGGAATTTCGACGATGAGCCGTTTCTGCTGGGCAGGTTTTTCGGCGCCAAGCTGGTGATGGCTTGACTTATGCTTGCGTGTAATTTTGTTGATGTTTTCCTTGTTGAAGATGACAGGAGGAATTCGCTTCATGTTGTCTAGTGCAGTTAACCATTGGACAGAAAAGTTGATGGAAACCTTTGAGATTCTTGAATTACTAGTATGCATGTGGGACGCCACAATTCACTCTCGTCACTTCGCCGTCGTTGAGAAAGGCTCCTTCATGTCGACGATGAGAACTAATTTGCTTTCCATCATAGTACTGTACAGGATATGGCTTTATGTCTGATTTTCTTGCAGCAAAGTGTAGACGAAGATCCAAATCCCGCCGTGTATCAAGCAAGCGCTGTAGAAAGTGTTCCATCTTTTCACTTCACAACGGTCCTTGCGGCGATCCTGCTCTTCCTAAGCGTGTCCTTTGTTCGAGGTTCCAAGGTCCGAGGGTGAGAAGGCCGCTGGATGGGCAGTGAAATTACTAAAAGTACATGTATTTCATGATTAGAAAAGATTGATACGGCCATGATGTCAAGCCTGGTATTGTGATGTTGAAGAGGACAGTACTCACGGGGTGTTGGTGAATTGCATCCCGATTCCAAGAAGAATATTCTCCTTGTTGGCTGTCTTGGGCCTGATGCTCTTCTTCTGCGTGGCCTTTGAGGTGTTGGGTGAAAATGTTCTGGAACGGGAGCCGTTTGTGGCGGTGGTGCTCCATGTGTCGGAGGTCTTTCTGTGAAGTGTGAGGGGTTGTTTTGCTGAGATGGTGATGGAGCTGTGAAGGTGAGGTGCAGGTGGTGGAGGGTTTCCGAGAGAAGAGTCGGGCTAATAGTTAAGGAGGGAATGGGGAGGGAGGGGTTAGGCTAATGCTTTCGTATCCTAAGTCCCAAAGAAATACTAAAAAGGAAATGGAACCTGAGGTTCGGCTCCATCCGGCTGCGGACTGTGTGGATGTGTTGAAGGAGATGGGCGTTGTGGATGCGTCCAGGGAAGGTGGTACAGCCCTGTTGGAAACTTGGTCATTTGGAAATACTTGGACCCATCATGGAGAGCCAGAAGACTGGCCAGTGCTACCAATGGCCGATGGCAAGATTGGGCTGGCGACCATGATGGGTAGGGGCACGATGGGTGGGTTTGACAAGCAATGAAGAGAAGACGCTTCACTGTGGCATGACAAATGAGAAGATGACCTACGTAGCAATCGGCATGGTGGGCAGGGGCAGTGTAACGGAGGATGCCGCAGGAGTCGACGGTGCTCGGTGGATGGATGCGTTATCTTGGGAAGCTGTTCTCTGGTCTGGGCTCTAAATGCTGGGTCTGTGTCACAAACAGAGGCTCCGTGTTGATAAGAGTGGTTTGAAGGCAGAGAGGTGGGGTGGTTGATAGATGGGGAGACGAACCATTTTATAATGAGAAAGCTGAGGATGGCATGGACGAATCTGCATCGTTGGGGGACCGTCTAGTGAGAGAGATACACGGCGTCAAAGGCGGGACGCAGGGCGAACGTCGTTGAGTATTGAGGTTGGAACATGCTTGGGACATGGACACAGGGGCCAACAAGACCCCACACAGGAGAGAGAACTGTGCCACGTTTGGGCCCAGAGCTGGCAGGACTTACGCGAATGATCCTCGATCCTCGATCCTCGATCCTCGGAGGACTGTCTTCTGGGTGACCACGATGTGGTTGGCCTGTCACGTTTTGTGATCTCCACCTTTTCGCTCCCGCACAGGTCACCCTCAACGCCATTGTCTTAAAGATGGATAAATTGGAATAAGCTGGCCCAGGAGCGATGCACTTGAATGCATGCATGCAGTTCAACCCGAGCTAAATGGAGATTAATGTCTGCCTCTCATTGGCTCATAACGTTTTGTTCTCTCACTTTGCCCGGGGAATGAGGCGGTCAAAATCCCGAACTGACGGTTGGTGACTTCCCGGGTCAGGGTGTTGATGTCGTAGACTACGGGAAGCATTTTCCCACATAAGCGGGTGGTCGTGATGCCATTCCATGGCGCGGTGTAACCCGATATCGCGGCTTAAACCGCTTTGGGTAAGCCAGGATGAGATATGATTTGCACATGGCTTTTTGTGGGCAATTTTGCATTGGATGGCTCAAGTGCTTGCCCCGTTTATGGTGCCCTGAACAAGGTTGTCATTGGTGCCTGACGTTTTGTTCGCCAAGAGGGGATGTGGAGATCTCCGTTGCCACCGGCTGGCGGTCTCGGTCAAGTTCTGCATGGCGCTCTGAGCTGTTTGTTGGGTTGCTGTGATTGGCTTGTGGCGTTTTGTGAAGCACACTTCGCCCCACCGCCTACCTTGCAGTTGCGGCCCATGCTCCACAGCAGCAGAGCCCTCCCTGACGCAGCACATGTCTTGGCGCTCAACATTGGGTTGGCGCTGGTACGTGCAGTAAGCACCCCTCAGCGGTCAACAGATAAAGAAGCCACAGCCTGGCAGAAATCTGGAAACTCGTCATTTGCCCAAAGTCCTGAACTCCCGAACTCCCGTCTCTCCCAAAGTCTGTCACTACCTCCTCTTTCCAGTGCAGGTTACCTACCGAAGAAGGCCCGAAAAATGGACGCCAACGAGCTCCTCCCGCGCGACGATGAAGCCAGATTTCTCCATGTCCCGTACGAAAAGCGTTGGGATCATTTGAAACCAGTCATCACGCAACTTTACATGGGAAAGTTTGGCCCCAACGGAAAATCCATGACTATCACCCAAGTCGCCGACTTCATGAAGCGTCACTATTCGTTCCACGCTGCGTCAGTCCCATCCACATCGCACCCAACCTTACACAGGCATCTAACAGCTTTTGTATGCCACAGCGAGACGCAGTACCGGCGTTGGTTCAGAGGGTGGGGTGTTCGTAAGCGCACTCTGACAAACGAGAAGGAAGACATCATCAGACTACTCGGACGGCGAACCCGCACCGATGCAAGCACGAGCACCCCGAAGGTGACGCTGGGTGACGATAAAGAGGTTGATAAGAAACAGCTCAAGAGACACATAAAGGACGAAATTCGTCACCGTGCAGTGGTGGCTGTCGCTCCAGGCGTGTAAGTGATTGACTTTCCATGTTCTTTGGCTCGGTCTCATCCCATTTCTTCGTCACTCCCCTGTGGCCCAGTCCACGCTTTCCCGCCAGAGCTTAAGAACTTCCCACAGTCTCACATCTTGGAATCTCCCATACGCTGCGCTTGCCAAGGCTCACGGTGTGGGCACGAATGGCGACTCTCCTTTCGTTGCAGCAACACCCGCCTATCTACAAATCCACAGCCCCGAAGCCATAACACCTGGAAGAACACCACCTGGCCCATCTCCAACCATGCAGTTGGTTCAACAAAAGGCTGCGCAGGATCGGTCAAGCCTGATGCTTCAGGGGAGGCTGTCGGAACTTCTCGCAAGCTGTGAGAGAGAAGACCGTGTGTGAGTATCTCATCTCATTGCACCGCTCGACCCTCAGGACTGACGCAAGTTTTCTAGCACGTTGGCCAACTACTTTCACGACTTCTATATTCATTCGTTCGTGACGGCCAAATATTGGGGCAAAGGTCCGAAGCAGTGGACCCCAGGCTTGGTCTCTGCCCTAACGCTCAGGGAATTCGACATGGCTCCTTCACCGAGCGCTATCAGCGCCGCATCGCCGTCCGGAACCCATGTCAGACACCGATTGACAGGCCAAAATCCTGAGAATCCCACACAACTTTGTAAGTGGGTTATCCACGTTCCTGAGGTTGGTTATGAGGCCATCGAAGAACCGCAAGACGAGGTTGAGCCAGTGTTCGATGCCCAAAATCCGAGCTCCTGGCCAGTCTGGCAACAAGAAATGCCTATTTCTTTGGTAGATTCGATGGAAAACTCGTTGGCCCAGAGCAGTTTTTCCGCCACGCCCACCACAAACCTACCAATCTCAACAGAATCCATCACGCAATCAGTACAGCAAACCCCCAAGGCCTTGGAAACTGATGCGTTGAGAATGGCCATCATGGCTGGAAACGCTGACAGTGTGGCAAACGTCCTCGATGCCGCTTTTCGTCGGCAGAGCGAGGACGACAGTCGGAGTATCTACCCCTTTCATCTCGCAGCCGCATTCCTCGATGGCGGCAACACTTGTTGCGGGACGTTGCGCGAGCTAGTTAGGCCCAGATACAATCTCCCTCAACGTGACAACGTCAACGACCTGGGTCATACGATACTGGACTCCTTTATGATCAGCATCCTGCGATCGCACACATCCTTGGGTCCCGAGCACGTCAGCACAGATTTTAAGCCACCCCACCGCTACCCTGGGGAGGAGAAAGATATCTGTGGGAGATGGGACGCGGACTCTCCTACCGTTCAGTCGCTTTTCCGCCATGGCTATTCCCGGGTTCCCACGCAGTGGAAGCATCCATTTTGCCATTCGGCTGTCCAGGCGGTTTGTCATGGTCTCATTACCCTCTTTGCCCCAGGAAATGGGCCTGAGATCAATTCCCCAAGTGGTTTATTCACTCGGCGCTGCAAATGCTGTGGGTTAGAACTGAAACTTGGTCCGTTTCACACCTTAGTTGTGGTTGCTTTCTACCTTGCGCAACTTGGGATGGCAGGAGAAACACTGTTCGGCCCACTGGCTGTTTTGGTGTGCCTTCTCCGTCTGCGTGGTCGAGTTTCCATTAAGGCCAAGGTCTCGGTGAAAGGCATTCTCGGGGCCGCGGACTCAGAACTATGCGACCACGACCCTATTGATGCCATTGATTTGCTCCAAGCTGTCCCGGAGGGTGTTGTAGCTCAATGGAGCTCAGCATGCCAGGTGGGATGGAGATGTATCCTAGAGGTACTCCTTGAGGCACGGAGATGGGAACATCAGACTTCACTGGGAGAGGATGCTAGTCCTTCCCCAGAGCCCGAAGAAGACTTGATGAGCTGTCCCATTGACTTGACGAGCTGTCCAATTGACTTACAGTTCGACAAGGACTTTCATTCGGAGGATGGGCTCAATCTTCCAGCAGGATGCCCCATATCGAGTCTCTTGTGGGCAACTATCCAGACCGAGCTGCTGACCTACCGTCGAGTGCAGCAAACCGACCGATGGATCTCAGACAGATTCTCAATGGAAGCTCTCTGTGCTTGGCTAACGGGCGACACGGAAACGTTCGAGACAGCTCTAGTACAAGAAGGCTTGATGGAGTGGAAGACGCACGAGGGCCCCTGCTGCGGATGGTTTGACTATGGTGAAGTCTTTCTCCCTGTCGCTAGTGAGGTGTGCACTAAACATTTTATGAACATGGATGTCTATGGGAGGGCGTCGTTTATTCATCGTCTAGATATTTTTGATTGGGGCTAATTCTAGTAGTTAAACATAGGTAGACTTGGCATTTAGTTGGCAACCTGGAATTATTGCTGGCCTCCCTTATGGGTTCACCAACAAAATTCTGGCGGGCTGATCTTATCCTTTGACCTTCTTGAATGGCTCAAAAGGCTTCAAGGCTAATCTGTCTTATACATTGGAGCATGTCCAAGTTCAATTATCATTCTCAGAGGCAACTCTAATTACATCTCCACAGCTGCATCTTTGAGGAAGCTCCACCCAGGGTATTCAGTGGCAAAGTAAACAATTCATCCCTTACTACCACACATTATTTCACTACCCTTTACCTCGAACCCCTATTACTATTCTCCAACATCAAAACCCTCTGATCCAACTGGGCACTCTCCGCCTCAATCTGCTGCAACTGCAGGGTGCGCTGCCGTTGCACATCCTAGTCGTAGGAGCAGAGATCTTGGAGGATGGGGCCTCGGTGTTTATACGCTTCTATGTGCGACAGTTTGAAGCCACTTGCGCGGAAGTATACGCTGTCTGCTTGCGGCTCTTGACCAAGTCTCGACAGGGCTTCCCTCAACCCCGGCCAAAGTCTGGCAACGGCCCAGTACAGGGCGTTAAGATGTATCCAGGTCCAGGCAGGAACGTTCGTGAAATCAGTCGCAAAGCCAAGCAGATAGCCAAGTACGTCGGGTTGCGAAAGCTCTGTACTAGTAAAGATTCGGTTTGCAACTCGCAACAGGAACGATTTAGTTTCATCCCCCATTGCTGACGAAGTACCAGGTAGGTTGGGCCCTTTTTGCTACTGGCGGACTAGGTCTAGCAACTCCACAGCATAAGTAAACCGTCTCCACATGGGGGCGTTCAGCTTCGTGGCGTAGTTGCAGATATAGTTCATAAGCGCTAATCCCTTCTTCCGCGTGAGGATCGGCGATATATCGAGATTGTGTCGTAGTCCTATAGCCATGCTCTGGTTGTATTGGTTGACCATCTGATGATCTCTTTTCACCTCGAGAATGCCGTCATCTGTGAAGCTGGTCTCCGGCACGAGTTTCCAGGGTGCCCGGAACCGACAGAGCTGCACCTTGCACCTCCCAAGACCCGTTTTTAGTACTCCTTGATGGAGTACTTCACACACGTCGCAGTCAGTATGGTGATGGACCTGGCAGCGAGAACAAAGTTGGCCTCGCGCTCAAACCCCATCGACAGCCACTCCCGGTCGTGCATCAGCTGGGGCTCTACCTCGGTGGTCTTTTTTTCGCAGTTTAACGCCTTCTTCGCCAGGGCCTCGTCAAGGGTAGCGCTAAATGCATCGTCCACGAAGCTTTTAACCTTCGACCGGTATTCTCCCTCGGCCGGGTTGGCCATCGATAGTGCTGGCGCTTGCAACAACCGTCATGTAGCCCAGGATGTACCCTGACATACCGAGTTTGCGAACAGGCACGGTAACGGAGATAAGCGCATACGTCGAGTTGACAACCAAAGGGCCGAGCAGGACGCCAGCGCCTTTGCTGCCATTGCCAAGTGAGATATTCGGAAAATCAGTGGCCGCATATGCCCGCGTGGTGTTCACGTACTGTTCATGCGGCCTAGATCCGCGTAGGTGATGTTAGGATACAGTGAGGGCGGGTAGCCCCCAGGATCTTCGCCCAATACTGCACGGCTGCCATCGGAGCTGTTGTAGGGAAGCACAATGGGCTTTGTAGTCGTGACAGAGTTGCCGGTAATGTTCAACAGCCCGTTAACATCCCCCGTCTTGTTGCGGGAGTATAGACGCACTTGGAACAGAGTGGAGAAACTGGACGCGGAGAGGGCTTTGCGAGTGCCGACGAATGGGTCGGCGCCAGCATGCATTCGGTGCCGACACGGTGGGAGGAGCAGGAGCTTACTCACAGCCTACCCCACTCTGCACATGTTTCTTCTTTGTTGAAAGACTCGGTTTAACTCGGTTTAACTGTATCTTCTAACGGTCTGCTTGACAATTGGTCTGGATGTGATTGACGGGGAATCTATTCCCAGCTGCTGCATGCGGGGAAAACACGATTAGTTGAGGCACGCAGCTGAGGCGGCTGGCGATTGGATGGACCAGTGGACTGCTCGACTTTGGGCGAGGCAGGACTGTTCATGGCAACAGTCGCGAAACCTCGCATCTTCGCGTATTTCTTCAGAAACAGAAACAGACACCTGAAAAACAGCCAAGGTCGACTCCTTTCATGGCTACCACCAAACAGCCTTTCATCATCAACCCAAACGAGTACCAGCAGTTTGCGTACTCACCCCTGGATTCGTCGCGCGATTGCACACGGTTCGTCACGATTGAGCCGTCGCAGAACCACGGGGTGCTCCTGCGATGAAGCCCGTCGGTGAGACTATATTGTGAAGCCATCGCTTGAGACCTTCGTGCGAGTATGGCTACCAGCTGTAAGAAAAGACCGTAAGCTCCAGTGCGAACCAGTCATGACACCGCGACCCACACCGTACCTGCCAATCCCAGGGCTTTCTTAACCGTTACACCCCGTAAACAGCCGCAGTGGTTATAGAGTATAACTATCAGGCTGTCACCAGCCCTTGTGGCGGCCTATTTCGTCACACGATAACATTAAGAGCTAGTTATCTTAACGCTGACATTAGGGTCAGTAAAGAGCTTCTGTGCTGATTTGCTCTTATTACCTAATACCTTAAGCTAATAATGGAACGCTAAACCAGAATTAATGTATATTTAAATGCCTAACTATTAATGTAACATCCTCTCACGCCTTCCATTCAACACACCTTAACTTAAAGTAAGTAGGTGTTAAAAAGGTGGTGTGGTCAAAGCGTAGATAATTAAGCTAAATAAAGTACAGATAAGATAAACTGCCACGTTTTACTACTATTATTACCACCATGTAATACTATAATAAAGACCCTCTAGCTTTACTAAAGAGCCGAATAAGTAAGAACAGGTATTTTAATTGATTAATTATAACTATTTTTATTTTACAGAATTCTAATGTGTAATGTTTTTGACAGTAGGTATATTTTAAAACCTTTCTACTAATATCTCCCTCCTCCATTCCAGTACTATAACCTTTAAGATTAGCCGTATTGATAAGTACCTTCCTATTACGTATGTTTTAAATATACCAGACATATTCTTTCCTAAACAGTTTACCATAAACATCTTAAGTATCCTTCACTAAGTTAGCAACTGTAACTACCTATATTATACTAACTGCTTACCCTTACTAAACTAGGACTATAAGCCTTACAAGATCCCCTAATAGCTAATTAATACACGGAACAGATATATTATCACCAGTTTAACTACCCTACGTTATATAACCCTTAGTTATATCTAGCTTAAAGGGATTAGGATAATATAAGATAGTAGGATTAAACTGATAACTAATAACTTATTTAACCTTTAAAAGTTGGGCTCTTTTAACAAGCTTTACTTAAACCACCTTCCTTAAATGAATTATAACATTATTAACCTAATAAGATAATTAGGTAAGAGCTACCTATAGGTTAATTAACTTTATATCGTCTAAGATAAGAATATAAAGTAAGCTGAGATTTAATATATAGATAACATTTATAACTATATTAAACTGGTGCGATGGCGTAACAGGGAAGAAACCATAAAGACAACCACACCCACAGAACGTTATTATCAGCCTAAAAGGCCGACACCCAGACTACTGGTCCTCCAATCGGAGGAACACAGATGCAACTGATATAGAAACACAGATACGTACCTAGTATAAAACAAAACCTAGTATATAACAGTGCCTAGCATGGAACGGAGCCTAGCATAGAATAATAAAGGAAACGCAACCGTAGATCAGGTCATCTTTCTTCGATCGAAGGGCCAGAATGTCACTGGGCTTTCAATGGGAGGTCTTCGCGGTGAAAATCGTCGGTTCGATTGTTAATTAAAAGAAGCACGGTTCAAAGAACCGCACGGCGCGGCCCCTTTTTGACAGTAGCACACGCCAGAGAACGCATCGCTATGTACATAAACGGCTACAGTAATATTACACACAGAGCCCAAAAAGAACGACAGGGTTGGCCTAAACAAACGCCCCAAGTCAGTATAAATAGCTATTATTGTAACCATAATAGCTATAAGGGACTCCTGGTTCCTCACATTAGTATTTAATTATTCATTTATATCCTACTGTTTAGACTTACCTTAATATATTATAGTGATAACGACTTACAGTGACATTAAGCTCCCCTATTTAAAGTGCTAGCTTAATAAGCCGTCTTCAGAACACCCCTCAGCCTTTAGTATCCTGTTATACCTTTTATATTAACCCACACCAGTCCTTTTAAGGCCTGTGTTAAATATAGGTTATAATATAATATTAAGATTACAGTTCTAAACGTTATTTATTAAACTCCTAAACACTCTTTTCCTCTCCTTACTATATTAATACTACCTCCCCCCAACCCATTTACCAGGAATAATAACTAAGTAAGTAATAAGGATATCACCCTCTTAGACCTAGCCAGAGATAGAGTAAGGATAGGTAATAAAGGAGAGCTCTCCTATAAGGAACTCTTAAAAACCTTAAAACTTATGAAAGAACTATAACTATAACCATTAAGAAAGCGTTAGCCCTTTAATAATAACTTAAAAACCTTAAGACTAGCCAGCTGCCTAAATTCACTAATAAAAGTACTAAACTGTCCACTGAACTTACCTATATAAAGCGTAATTTTAGCTTTAGATAATCACCACAATGGACTAGAACGTCCTTTATATAGTAAGCTGGCTAAAGGGTAACCATAACCTTTAGTTTTTAGTAATTATTAAAGATTACTTAAACTCTCTATTTACAGATTAGAGGACTATTATTACTAAAGTCTTTAATAAATATAAAGGATAAGTTAACTTTAAGATTAAGATTATTAAGATATATAAAGTCTAGAATAAGTAAAAGTAAGTTAAGGACTGCTTAGAGAAGCTGGTATAACTGTCTTTAATAACTATATACCTGTCTACCTTTAACTAGGACTGGCATTAAATTAACTTGGATAAGTTAACTTTAAAGTTTCGCTTTTATAAGAGCTTAAAAGATAATGTTAAGGATAAGATTTGTAAGAAAGATTAATACGTATTTAACTTTAATTAATATGCTATTAAAGTTATTATTATTAATAACTAGCTGTTTAAACGTAAATTAAAGAAGAAAGGCCAGTATTAGCGGGGTGCTTCCCTTATAATTAATGGAAAAAATATGTTCAAGGCTTTCTGTATTAACTATTAATATTAAAGTATTATATATAACACTTACCCTAATCTAATAAATATTAATATAGTAAACCGCTAAAACTGGCCTAACTGCGATAGGCTACAGCAGCAGTAACAGAAGCTACTTAGCGATATATCCTAGGTCTAGTACTTTAACTGTAATAAACAAGGCTATATAGCATAGTAATGTCCTTCCTTAAAAAGAGTTGGTTAAAAGCCGGTTCCAGACAGAGGGAAACACGTTAAGTTTAACTTTAAAGATATCCACGTCTAGATAATTAGTAATAAAGAGGATTACTTGTGGATAAGTAAGTGTAATATAAGAGATAAGGAGAGTAAGGAAAAAGAAAAAAAGAAAAGAACTTTAACTCTTTAAAATCGTAGAGTATCCAGACCTTAAAGGAGTTTTAAAAAAGTTAGCTGCAAAGGTACAGGTTACTACAGACCGACTTTAAGGTAGAAACTCAGGATTATTAAAAATACAAGCCGCTACAGACTAAATTTAGGAAGGAACACTCCAAATAGCAGTTACAGGCCTTAAAAACCTTACACTATACACCCAGGAGTTAAGGAAATCTAAGAAGAACCTTAACTTAAACCTTACTAAGATAGTAAAGGGAGTTAGAAAGCTAGCTCTCTAGGCCACCTAAGTGGTGAAGCAAGCTATTACGACCTGCAGCTGTAAGGTCGTCACACAAGCCCTAAAAAGCAAAAGGGAGCAGGTTAAAAGGATCGAGTTAGAAAAATGGAAACTTTTTTCCTTTATACTCCTTAAAACACTTAAGCGTTTTAAACACGCTAAATGAATTAATACTCTCACCTCTTTAGAAGAAGGACAGTTTAAATAGCTACTTTATATTAAGGCTAATGTACTTAAGACTGGTATTATAAAGGTTCCTTAAGAAGATAAAAAATAAACGAATTAGTAAAGAGCTTAGGACTTAAAAAACAGACATTAGGAGCTAATAGACGAAATAAAAGACTTATAAGTCAAGGGCCTTATTGTGGAAGCTAGAGATAAGGTAGTTAAAGTTAGCTTATTATGACGACCCTACAGGCTGTTACCTAAGCTGGAGTGGCCTGATAAATCCCCCACAGAGGGAACAGTGCAGGAGGACGGTATGCACTATCTAAATGCACTAGGCCAGGGGTGTAAAGACCTGAAGCCCTTACGACTAGTAAGAAAGAGCTTAGTAGCCTACAGGGACTAATAACACTAAGCACTATTCAGTTAACTGTTTAGCTATAACTGTGTAGTGTACTATTAAGTATAAGGAACTATGTGAGGTATAAGGTACCTTTTAGTTAGCTAGTATAAATAGTTATAGTTATGCTTATAACTACTGTAAGGGACTCTAGTTCTTTACGCTAATATTTAATTATTTATTTATATCTTACTGTTTAGACTTACCTTTATACATTATAGTGATAACGACTTACAGTAATATTAAACCTCCTGTTTAAGAGTGTTAGCTTAATAAACTGTCTTTAAAACGCCCCTTACCTATTAACGTCTTATTATACGTTCTGTCTTAATGTGACGACCCTGCAGGCCGCTACTTGGGCCGGAGCGGCCCGATGAATCCCCCGCATAAGGAACAGTGCAGGAAGACAGTACGTACGGTACTGCGCACTAGGCCAGGGGTGCAAAGACCCGAAGCCCTTACGACCAACCAGCAGTTGCTCAGTCTTGGCAAAGGTGCTCACCTACTGAGCATCTGTGAGACCTCCGAGCAAGAGGTGCTTAGTGGTGAGTTGCTCAGTTCCTCACTGAGCAACAAACCACTGAGCAAGGTATAAGGTACCTCTGGCCGGTTGGTATAGATAGTTATGGTTGTGCCCACAACCACTGTGAGGGACTCCGGTTCCTCACGCTAGTATTCAATTGTTCATTTGTGTCCTACTGTTCAGACTCACCTCTGTGCATTATAGTGACAGCGACCTACAGTGACATTGAACCCCCCGTCTAGGAGTGCTAGCTTAACAAGCCGTCTTCGGAACGCCCCTTACTTATTGGCGTCCTGCCATACGTTCTGTCTTAACCCGCGCCAGTCCTCTCGAGGCCTGTGTCGGGTGCAGGTCGTAATACTTAACCCGCGTTAATCCTCTTAAAGCCTGTATTAAGTGCAGGTTGTAATATAATATTAACGTTACAGTTCTAAACGCTATTTATTAAACTCTTAGATATTACTTTTCTCCCCTTACTAATATATTAACATCTGGAAAAGGTAAGGAATTTAAAGAAACGTAAGCTTAACTTTAGCTTCTTACTATTAACAAGTTAGCTATATGCTTTAAAGAGTTAAACTTTAACTAGTAAGGACTGGTTAAAGAACTTAACAAAGCTTTCCTTAAAGATATTAAGAGCTATATTAATCTTATTAAGAAACTTTAAGCTTAATTTAACGTTATTAAGCTAAAGAATAATAACCTTAAAGGCTTATAGAAGAAATAAGTAAAGTTTCCCTTACTGTCGCGTTTTAAAAGAGACTTTATGTAATTAAAGTCTTAGATAACTTAGTTTTAAAGTTATATTACTTATTATAATAAGCAGTTCTTGAAAGAAAAAGGAAAGGTAAGGTTTACTAGAGCTTTATTAGATATAGTAATAGCTTGCTAATATAAACCTTATGTATTATTATTTATCTTACACCGTAGGAGCTGAAAGCTCCGCCCGTGAGGGCAAGCGGTCCCTTTACTGCTAACTATTTACTATCGGGGCGTGGTCGGGGCGTTTCCACCCCGCCCACTCTTCTGTTTATCTTACTAAAATACATATAGTTTAATCTTAACTATTAAACGTAGTGACAGGTTATAAGGTTAGTGCCTTATATTAATATATGTTATAAGTGAGATGGGGGTATAAGTAGGTTATTCTCAGTTTTACTACACTTACACCCCTTAACTATAATAGTTTAAAGGTCCTACATCACCTTCCTTTTCATCTAGGGTAGAAAGGGAGACCCCTTTAACCTAGGGCAACTCCCTAAGGTTTAACTGGGACTGAGGCGTTAACGGCTTAAGGGTAACTCTGTAATGTCTCCCCCTTTTAATCTGGTCTTTTTTACATTATTTTAGTTATTATTAGTTTATAATTCTTTATTCGTTATAACTTTCAGTTCTGTACTCTCTTAACTTATTTCCTTTAAGCCGTTATTATTTCGTTCCTTTTATCCAGGGTTGTTAATATAGCTAGTTAACCTTTATATACCTCCTTTAATAGCCTTATGGCTTTTATCTAACCTTTTTATTAAGGCTAGCTAACTTTTACAGTTCTTACAGCTCTACTCTCTAACTTTTATAAATTCTTCCTTCCTCTCTAACCTTCCTTTAAAACTTTTCTTCCTTTAATTACTAACTTCCTCCTTTTAAGCTTTAAGCTTTATACGCCTTATAATTGCCTTTTTATACCTTTACTTACTCACTTTTACTGTTATTATATCTATCTTAAGCCCTTATAAGTGTAACTTTAGTAGTTTTAATTATAACCCTTTTACTACTATTACTTATAATTACCTTATTAACACCTTATTAGTTATTTACGTTATCCCCTTTTTATTATATTATTAATATGTTATTAGTAATAACGTTAATAAGTTACCTTACGTAGCTTATGTTAACTTATTAAATAATTATACTTATCTAGACTCCCCCTTAGATTATTATAAGTGTTATCCTATTTAAAGTAAATGATTACTTTTACCGTTTATAAGGCGTTTATTAACTAATTATAAACTTAATTTATTATTAAAAGTGTGGTAATAATTATAATCCTGTCCGGAGGACAATTTGTTGTAAGGGTGGTCCAAAAAAAAATTACTATGGGAAATTCAGTCAAAACTGATAAGGAAATTCAACTCGACCTAGGACTGGTCGGTTCATTATCAAAAGTGGGTCTGCTCGGGCCCCTTCGCTCGGGCCCCTACTCGGGCCC